>Ga0315914_1002828_pt1 | contig 26530 bp, 15 predicted proteins | sample MpolenodulesMG_FD_203920 | JGI IMG/M metagenome (GOLD analysis project Ga0315914, IMG submission 203920) | Medicago polymorpha root nodule microbial communities from Los Angeles, California, United States - elongated nodules | ecosystem: Host-associated > Plants > Roots > Nodule | place: USA...
CTATAATGTTCAACTAGGCCTAGTCCTTGTAGATTGTGATAAAAAAATATCTAGAAAGTCAGCCATTCTACAACTTTAACACAAGATTTTGAAGTTATAGCAGTGAATTCCAGATCATCAATAATCTGGAACTCCTGCTATACTGTACCAGAATCCTTAAGTTGTTGCCTAGTTCTGTGTTTGACAACTACTACTCCTGGACTCAAAACTAGGAAAAAAAGTAGTCATTTTTGGTGGACCAAAATATAACTAACCTCACCTTATTTAATGATATTATCCTCAAAATACCCTTCAATGAAACAAGTTTTCGTGAAAAATTAAATGAAAAGAAAGGGTAGTTTAGAAAATACAATTATCTTTTTGCTACATCAAGAAAATTAAATGAAATTAATCACTTTTCTTAATCTATGTGTACTTAGTTATTTTTCCTAGTAACTGAGTCTGGAGGGAGTGCGTTGATCTAGTCTTAACTTAATTGGTTCCAACCAGACTGCACAAACGAAAAACAAATGAAAGGAAGGCCAAACAGAACATATATATCTGCATGAAATTAACCTAAGGGAAGCCATTCAGTTACTATGATATGAGCATGACAAATGAGACATTAGTATTGATGCATTTGGGAAAGACTATCATGTTAAATCACCTTGGAAGCATTCCCCACCAGTTCACTCTGAAGCTGTATCACTTTCTCTTCAATGCTATATGTCCCTTTCTAGAATTTAATAGCACAAAATATCAAGAGCTAACAATGGCAGCCGAAGGAAATCACAAAAAGAAAAACAGAAAGTAATACCATGCCGTTTGGACATAGAACCAATTACGTAAGCAAGATTTTAATGTCAAAACTCAAAACTAATTCTTAGAATTTGGGTTGGGCCTAACTCAACCTTACAGAATCAGCTTGTAAGGTCAGGGTTGCCTAAGCTTTATAAACACTACACATCATATCTCTAGGCAATATAGGATTAAATTCACCCCTTTACACCCAACACAATGAAGTTGTTGGAGGCTTGAATGAAGACAAACCCAAATGCGGGCATTTAGGCGGATAGAGGTGGAATTTCCAAAACACCCCGTTATGCTTGGGCCCAATGAGCCTAAAGCGTGGAACGATGTGGGAATCCCAACAGCGGGTCTAGGATATACTTATATATATACTTTGATACCATCATCTTTTCAAAAAAAAATATATACTTTCATACCATCTTAGAATATCGGTTGAGCCTAACTCAACCCTACTAGCTTATAAGGTGAGGACTACCCCACTTATAAACATATTGTTATATCGTGTCTCATCCAATGTGGGACTCTTAACACGCACAAGACTAGACATCTAGAGCATGAACCCATTGGTGGATAGCAGAAACCCGATAGCAAGTGGCCCAACGGATCTTGGATTGGCTCTAATACCAAATTTGAATGTGGGTTTGGCCTAACTCAACCTTATAAAACCGGCTTGTAAGGTGAGGGCTGCCCAATCTTTATAAACACTACACAAGCCGTATCTCTAGGCAATGTGAGATTAAATCAACCCTTTCACACCCAACACAATAAAGATGTTGGAGGTTGCAATAAAGGTAGCCCAAATGCCGCACATAAGCGGCTGGGGGGACCACAATACAACCCAAATATCACACATTGGTGGCTAGGGGAGGACCACAGTAAAGGCGAAATTTCAAACATTAATCACTAACAACAACAAGAATAACATTAATATAAAACCACCCCATAATTTTGTTTGATGAAAAAACCAACCCAGATTCTGGAATAACATATCCTAATATGGAAACATGAACAAGATATAAGTAATCCATTGCATAACTTATACAGCAAGGATATTATTGATGGAAGAGATGATATTGCAATTGCAATGTTCTTTTGAAAAGAAGGAAGAGATAGACTCTTTAGTCATAGGTGCTTATTTGTAGCAAATAGAACATGTGTTTGTTAACATAGCTTGACAAGTAAGGAATAAATTCAAGGAATTAGGCTTAGTACAAAAAGCAACTAAATCAACTTGAGCCTTCAAATCCACCATTTCTAGGATAAGGAACATAGATATACACACAAATCTGAAGCCAGTTAGTCAAACAGTGTTTATCCTTGAAACAAGTAGTAGTACCTGAACTTCAACAAGACCATTACTTTGAGCAATAACAACTTCAATGATTCCATCAGGTTTAGGACGCCAATAACCACTCTCAGCATGCATAGGCTCACCAGAACTAAGTTTCCATGTCTTCTGAGTATACCCTATCACAGGCTACACCCACCCACCCATTTCACACAATCAATACACAACAACAAAGTTAACAAGAATCAAAACCAACCCATTAATAAAAAAGAATACTTTCAGAGACCCAAATGGAAATTATGAAGAAAGAGAGAAGAAAACCTTGTTGGGTGGATGGTAAAAGTGAAGTTCTTCACCATAGGAGAAAGAATTGATGGTGGGGTAGCCACCTTCTCCTTGGCCTCTCCATGTTCCGAGAAGGTAAGAGAGTGGTGCCACTGCCGGGTGATATACCGGCGGCGAAGATTCCGGTGCCGGAGAGTCATTGTTTGTATCCATTTGTTTCTTTGTAGTTTTTCTTTGGAAAATGTGTAGTCGGTGTAAATAACAATGTACTATGTTGATTTTCTGATTTTTTTTTTTTTTTTTTTAAAAAACTATGTCTAGTTTTTGTCTGCATATTTTATGCATTGGTTATTGTTTTTTTTAAAACTCGGTATCCAGAATCGACTAATTCAAGGGGACCAATTCCACTGCCCACTTGCGGGGGTTCCGTTTAAAGCCAGAGCAAGCTCTGTATGGACTTAGCCCACCGAAATTGGCACCAGAGGGAATCGAACATGAGACCTTTGGAGGAGCAAACTCCAAGATCCCAAGCCAACCACTAGGCCAACCTCAAATGAGTTAAAATTGGTTATTGTTATTAGGCTTAATAGTAGTTTTAACCCCCTAACTTTCCCAAAGTTGCGATTTTGGCCCCCTAAGAAAAAAAACTACAAAACCGCCCCCTAAGTTTTGCACCTGTGGCAGTTTTGGCCCCCAAGACCAATTTTGACTCGATCAATGCTGATGTGTCACCCTGTGAGGTGCCACGTGTAATTTTTTATTTTTTTATTTAACTTTGCCCATTAAGATTATTTTACGACATTACAACGATTATTAAGTCACAATAAATATTCATATCAACAAAAAAAAAATTAATAAATTTTTTTGAATTAGGTGGTAGAGGATGGGGTCTCAATCTAGTTGGGATGTCAAATTCTCTCATGTTGTCGTCCTTTGCTTTTGATTCAAAAAAATATCAACAAATGTTTAATAAGTAATGTCATATCATAAATCATAAATGTTGCATCATTAAAAAATGTCACAAGGGTCAAAATTTAAAAATAAAAATTAAATTGAAGATAAAAAAAACTTATTTTTTAGAGGAAAATAAAAGGTATTCAGAAATAATTTTAAAAAAAAACTACTAGTCTTCAAATATAAAGTCATTACTGCTGCCTACACGGCATATTTGATTGATGAATAATACAATGTGGCAACAAGACTACTTCCCCTGCTGCCATACAAAGTCAAATAAATTAGTCACTATTGCTGCCACAGAAATAAGGTAAGTATCAATCCTCTTCTTGAAGAAGCTTTGGGACTGGGTGGTGCTTGCTTTGGGTAAAGCATCAAAACTTGGGTAAGCTAAGTGGTTGAGTGTCTCCCAAACAAGTTCCTTATTAGAAGATCTAGTCATGTTAAGAATGTTTTCTTTCTAATACTCATTCTGATATTGGATAAAATTAATGTGATCTCATATTTTAAAAATGAGTCCCAAAAAAGGGTTAGAAAGAGCGTGTCGTTAGCGGTTAGCAGTCGATGCTTTCTAGTAATTGAAACATTGCTATGAATTTAACTTTTTACTAACTTGCTCTAGTAGCATCGTGATCATAAAGCATATGACTATATGAGACATGGAGTCCACGTGACTTAATCCCCAGCAGGCTTAATCCTCTTCAAATATTTGTGACTTTGTCTTTCCATAAATTGGAGTGTCCTAATGAGCTTCAAATATTTCATACCTTGCAGTATTGCAATTTCTTTCTTTACCAATGGCAGTAAAAAAATCCACAGAATGCAGAAGTATGACATAACCAAAAAACAGGTGGAACTTAATATTGAGGTGTTACACTAATATTTTGAATTGCAGTGACGCCTTTTTCCCCTTCACTTGTTGTTGCAATGCAAGTCGGACGAGGTCAATTCTTGCAGCCAATATCCTTTTTATTTCATCATCTTTAAAGAACTAGTCAGTCACATTAAATGAAGAAGAAGCATTGTCATTTTGATAGTTTTAGCTAGAATAACAGTGATCTGAATCATTCGTTTGTATGTCGTCAATCCAAGTAATTCGGTTTGATTTTTCACCGAGCATCATAAAGCTAACCTGGCTTGTCAATTAGATAAAATTGAACTTGTTGTCTATAGTCTCTCCACAATTTGGCTTGATGCTTAAAGGATAAAGATTGAAGAGTTATATGTGTGATACAAGATTCACATGATTTTCAATTTGATGCTGCACAAGAATATAAATCAACTACTTTATACATACACAATTTCTCATTCTCTAAGCATCAAGTTCAAGTGTAACTAAAAATCATATCTACAAGTTCAAATGCTTGCAACTACTTCACATGGCAGATTAATTTTACAATACTCGATGGAAAATCATATTAAGTTACAGGGTTGAATGAAGGTATCAAAAGGAAGGAATGCAAGGTTAAACATTAACCAACCAAGCCATACACATACTTTGGGTAAATATATAGTTAAACAAACATCATTAAACACATGAAATCAGAAACTTTTAATCTCATGACAGTAATCACTTGGTCAAACTTTGTTAATCTCATGACAGAAAGCATTCACATTATTTCTGTAATTTCATGAAAACTTAATAGTAACCATTGTCCGATTTAATGAATAAACATGATTTTAAAATAAGAAACCTTTGTAAGTTATAAATCAATCGTCTTTTCTCTTTTGTGAGTGAGAATAGAGATTCATTTGTTTTATTTATATTACTTGTAAAGATCCCGTGCAAGCGGATATTATGAAAATAATGATGAAAAAATAGGTTTGAAATTCCAATGCATGTCATTAAAGGGAAGACTTATTCTAGTTCTAAGAATACATTGATTCTTCAAATTATATCTTCAATGCTTCCAAATACACATCAATGCAACATCAACACCATGTGGCATATAATCATGTAAATGCAGGAGGAGCTTGTATGGCTAGTTGCAATAAAAAATGCAAATGAGGGGTCATAACAGAAAACAAGCATGCTCTATGCCACAAAAGTCATAATATATCTTGAAAATAGACAATTAGTTTTGCAGAATAACTTTTTTATAAGAATTCTGTCACAAATTATCAACAAACTTTATTTTCTTAAAATAATCTTATCTTAACTCACATACGCAATGTATCTTTAGCATGACCGTCAAACAAAATGTGACGACTCAGTACAAATATCTTATATAAAACAAAACATGTAATCAAACACAAAACAATTGATCTTGACTTGATCCAACAACATCATCTTTGAGATGGACTTAGAGCTCCTTCTCGAAAAGCATTTGAAGTGGTTTGCATGATTTCTTCTTCCTCCAGCAACACATGAAGCTAATAAAATAGCCAAAAAAATATGTCAAGAATTAAAAGTATAAAGACATATTCAAAGGTAATAATGGAAAATCAGTCTTATGATCCTAAAGCAATTGCAACACAATAATAAACGATAACCAACAAAAATATATCAATCAATGCTTCAAACAAAATCAGAATAGATGTTTTTGAAATATGGAAATGAAATCATTTAGTGCTTGTTTAGAAAATAGTTGGCACCCATTACTCATACCAAAGCTTCAACACCCAAAAGGAACATCATATATGAATTAACATAAATCCTACAGATAAACTATGGAAGAGGAACTTACTTTCAACAAATCGAGTGTCTGTTCTAACGTTAGTTCTACGATCAGTAATAGAACTGTTTACATTAGCTTTTGTTCGCCCTACTGTATTATCTCTCCAGTTATAGAGAATTGCATCCTCTTCTTCACTGCTACGCAATATCAGTGTATTACCATCCCCAGAAAGAAACAACGGCACCAAGTTAAAATCATACTCCATTTCAAAACCATCATAGCTATAATCAATTTGAAGATCGTTATAACTAACTCTAAGCAATGGAGTCCAAGAATCTTCAACCCCAAATTTCTTCATATGCCATATAACCAAATCGCTTTCCTTGTAACAATAAGAAAAACAAAGACAGTCCCCCAACACACCAATAGTTTGGTTCTACGGTTGGCACCTCGTCAAAATCACGAGGCAATAAGTACTGATTGTATGTCTCAAGAACCAATTATACGGGGGAGCATTGTTTGTCTTTCATAAGATAGTAAGGTTGGACGGAAAGAGTGAACGACGGGTTTTGGAGTAAACTGTGTAAGGAGTATGGAAAGACACTGAAATCTTTGTCATATTCATCGTCACTGCCATCGGGGGACTCACCTTTGATTGTTGTGGTGTGATCGGTGATTAGTAAGAAATGTGGATTTTGTAATGCTGATCTTTTGAGATGTAATTTTACAAAGGCATGATCTGATATGAGAGTGTCACAAGACCTTCTAAGGAGCCTGAAACGTAGAACAGATTTCACCGGAAGAACGGAGAAGATCTCGATGATGAGATCGTCGGAGAAGAACACCATTATATGGAGGCAACGTGATTGTAGTTCAATTGAGTTGAAGTAAAAGGGAGTCAGAAAGTGTTTGTCAAATTTTGTTTTTTAAGTTCAAGCTAATTTCTTTTACATTTTTAAGCTATTTAATTATTATTATTTTCCATTCAATTTTTTTTTTTTGACAAAACCATTCAAAGAATATTATTATTATTATTTTGGAAAAAAATTATTATTATTGTTTAACAAAATAAATAATAGTTTCTTTAATAAAGAATAACAAAAAAAATTAAGAATCCGTTATTGCAAATAAATCATTTAAAAATTACTTAGAGAGATATTTATTATACTAATGTGCATGATTGTCTCCTTTTTTTCATTTTGATTTTTTCCTTCTCTTTTATGAGTAGTGGTGAAAATATGTCACATTAATTGACTAACAAAGTCTATGTCAGAGTTAATTTTGGATGAGTGGCACCTCCAAAGATATGTAGAGTAACAAAATTCAGCATTTGATTAAACTAGACAATGATATATTATAGGTTAAATAATTGTCTGATTCCTTTAAGTTTCACGTTTGTTTTAGATAGGTCTTTTAAATTTCAAAGGTTTTAGATAGGTCCTTTAAGTTTCGAGTTTGTTTTGGATAGGTCCTTTCTGTCAACCTCCGTTAAGCTAAAATTGTTATGTTCGTTAAGCCAAAGCTGATTTGTCCATTAAGTGGGTGAGGTGGTTCTCTCTAACACTTGGCATCAATTTTTTCCCCAACCAGATCAACTTTGGCTTAACGGATATATCAACTTTGGCTTAACGAGGTTGATAGAAATGACCTATCTGAAACAAACTCGAAACTTAAAGGACATATTTGAAACCTTAGAAACTTAAAGAACCTATCGAAACAAACTCAAAACTTAAGGAACCTATCTGAAACCTTAAAAACTTAAAGGATATATCTGAAACAAATATGAAACTTAAAAGATCAGGGGAGGTATTTGGCCTATATTATACTAGCTTCCAGTTAATTTGGGGTGTCTACATGAGACTTTAAGAGTAATTAGAAATGAAAACAAGAGGATTGGATCACTTTAAATTAAAATTAAATTTTAAAGACTTTAAAGACAATGCATCGATAGTACAAAACTTTTACATCGTAATTAAAAAAAAACTCTTTTACATGATCATCAAATTATATATCACCGTGTAACATTTTGGTGGCTAGCCTGATTCCTAGAGGCAATCATGCCTTTTATTGGTGATCACTCATCCAACCCCTTAAAATGGGACGATTTAACGAAAACAAGGGTTGAGTTAGAAATGTAACTTACACCGATAGATGAGGATCCGTGGGTGGAAAATTTCTTCACATGGGGACATGAATGAGAGTGATAATTTCCTATAGGATAGTGCTGAAGATCATACGCTCTGCCTCGCGGGGACCCTGTCAAAAAAATATAATCACACAAAATACATTTTATTTTTGTAGATACAAATATTTGATATGTTATATTTATTTATCTTTGGGTTAATGGTGCTTTACCCCCTTTAAAATAGATCATTTTTGGTTTTACATCCTGTAAAATATTTTTTTTGATTTACCCCATGTAAAATATTTTTGTTTTGATTTACCTTCTAATAGTTTATTCAAAAATCAGAATTTCTGAAGAAAAAAATAAAAAATTGGTTTTTGAATGACCTATTAGGAGGTAAATCAAAACAAAAATATTTTAATGCGGGATAAATCACCAGGTTTGAATAAATCAATAAAAAAACTACTTTCTCTTAATGTAAAACCATGTTTACGTTAAGATGACAAATCTTTCAAATTCTTTGATCTTGTGATTTGGGATTGCATGTACAAAATGAAATGAGTATAGTTTACGTTGATTTAGAGACACATATGATAGCCAACATTAGAGATAATTCAATATCTAATCGAAGAAAATAAGTCACATTCAATTATCAGGGCTAGTACCATGAGATTGTCAAGTCGTTAACAATAGTCAATAGATAGTCATTTAAAACTGCAATCAATGTAAGAAATCATAAAAAATAATATTCACACAACTGATTATTAGGAAAACAAAACTTACAGATAAACATATATTAAAACAAGTAAACCATGGAAGAGGAACTTACTTTCAAAAAATAGGAACTAAGCTTTCAATAAATGTCTTGAAAAAGTTAGTGTATCAGCTAATAGCTTCCAAAAGTGATCCACTTTCTTAAAATTGATTATGTTAAGGAAGGAACTATGTCCTTACTTGTGGGTTTTAACTACTTTAAAGAACGATAAGTACGTATGTTTGAGGTGTTCGAGCTATTAAATTAATTAACAAATGCATAAAGTAAAGATAAAAATAAATGCCATGAAAAAGTTAGTGTATCGCCTAATAGCTTCTAAAAAGGAACTATGTCCTTACTTGTGGGTTCTTTAACTACTTTAAAGAGCGTTAATATGTATGTTTGAGGTGTTAGAGCTATTAAATTAATTAAGAAATGCATAACGTAAAGATAAAGAAAGAAAAATGTAAATAAAAATGTTTAAAAGAACTTGTTTGATTGATTGTGTGTGTTGAAAAAAATCAGTTTATATTATAATATAATCTTGTTTTTGTATTATTTATTCTTGCTGCTAAAGCTTTTGCGAATTAACGACTCATAAAACAATCTTTCAATTTATTAAGTGCTTTGAAGAGAATTTTTAAATAACAGATCTAGAATAAATTTGTTTGTGCTTGCTAGTTTTTCGGAATAGGGTTAGGTGTACAGTCACAACCCACTGTTGAATCTTAATGTTATTGTACAAGTTAGCCGAGTGAGGAATCAACAATTAATAGATATGATAGATATCTTTCCTTTTTAAATAACGGGCGAGACGCATTGAGAAGATGGATCAAGTTGTGTTGTGTTGTGTCCATGTTTTGGTTGGACTTAAGAAGATGGTTTTGAGTTGGACCTAAGTCAGCTCAAAATGATCAAGTTAATCCGTCTGCCCAACAGATCTTGCACGACCAACCATCTTCTTAGGTCCAACCAAATCAGGTAGTTTTTTTTTTCTTTCTATTATATATTATATGGTATATAGTCACTATACTTTTGGCAATTAGAAAACAACAATTGTTCTAGTGAATTAACTAGTTCCTTATATGTATTGGAGATCACATGGGGAATTTGAAACAAGAAAATAATATAGGAAATGGTAAAGACAAAGATACTATATATTTTGGATCATGAATGAAAAATACTGACTTGTTCAACCTCCTGGTGGATGTTGTAAACAAGAGGTTGTGTGATGTCAATGGGTCACTTAGCAAACAAAATATAGAACAAATCATCCTTCCTCGACTCAATGCCAAAACTAAATTCCCTAAAAGTCGTTACTTGAACTGAATGAAGTGGTTTAGAAATCAAAATAACAAAATGTCAACGCTTATGCGCAAAAACTCTACTTTGGATGAGAAAGACTTTCACAACTAATGATGAAGTATGGAACAATTACCTAAAGGTGAGCCAAGTTCATACTCTTTTAAATATATTAATAGTTACAATTTTAGTATATTATAATATTTTTTGTCGTGATAATATTCATAGTATATTAACAATGATTATTTTTAATCTCATCCAAATCACAAACATCTTCGAGAAAAGAATATGATTGATTATGAGTATTTTAAGATTGTTGTTAGAGGTGGAATCTCTAGCGGAAATAGTTCTATAACAGTAGACCCTGATGATACTGATGCAACAACTTTTGAGTAAGAAAGTGAAAGTCTTGGAATGGAAGGATTTTCATATGACTACAGTAGTGATGCAATCATAGCACCAGATACGAACCACCATATAAACCTTAAACCTCCATCACCTCACCATCCCATTCACCTTTAGATTCACAGGTTTCCATTGAAAAACAAAATCGTAATAAATGAACTATATATCCAAGTATGAGGAAGATTTGGCGAAGTTGGGATCAACAATCAATAACATGTTATGGAAAACTTTCTATTAGCATTGGGATTATTGTTGTGTATTTTGAAAAGATGTCTAACATGATGGAGAAAAGAGAGAAAAAATAGAGATAGATATACTGAAGTGTAATATTTGGGATGTTATAAAAAGATATTCTTAATTTGGATGTCAAAATTCATTTTGAGACGATTGAATTGTTGAATACAAATTCAAATAAGGACCTTTTCTAGAAGATGTCACCGGAGAACACTTGTCTTGGATAAACTTCAAGTTAGAGGATGATTAATATTTTGATCATATATTATTATTAAACATATCATTTTGAACATCTTGATTTTGTTGAACTATAATTTTTGGTATGTTCAGCACTGCATAACATTCTTCGCAAATAATGTCGCTCGAATGAATTTTCAGTTGAACCTACTAATGGGTCCTCATCTTCATCTTCAACGTTGCCAATTCACGACGTCAATAATTATGAAGCCAATGTTCAAACACAAGAGCAATTATGAGAATATGCTAATTTATGGTGAACTAGTCTTCCATAAATTGGCATCTTCTCGTAATTGCTCTTGTGTTTAAACATTGGGTTCATAATTATTGTCTTTGTGAATTGCTAACATTGAAGATGAAGACTCCTCAGTAGGTTCAATTGAGAATTCATCATAACGACATTCTTTGCGAAGAAAGTTATGAAGTGTTTCACATGCCAAAAATTACAGTTCAACAAAATCAAGATGTTTAAAATAATATTTTTTAATAAAAAATGGTCAAAATGTTAATCATCACTTAATTGAAGTTTATCCAAGACAAGCGTTCATCCGGTGTCATCTTCAAGAAATGCTCCATATTTGCTTTAGTATTCAACAATTCAGTTGTCTTGAAACTAATTTTGTCATCCAAATTTTGAATATATTCTATAACATCCCAAATATTACTCTTCATCTCTCTATCTCTATCTCAATCTTTTTCTCTTTTCTTTGTCATGTTAGACATCTTTTCAAAATGCACATCAATAATCTTGATGTTAACAAAAAGGTTTTCCATAACATGTCCTTGATTTGTTTATCGCCAACAGCGCCAAAACACTTTCCATACTCGAATCTAATTCTCTTATTACAATTTTTTGTTTCTATGGGAACCTCTTAATCTAAAGGTGAATGAGATGGTGGACTAGGTTGGTTAGGTGATGGAGGTTTGTATGGTGGTTCATAGTTATCAAGTGATATGTTCATCACTGCTACGTTCATATGAAAATCCATCCATTCCGAAATTTCCACTTTCTTACTCATAAGTTGTTACATCAATATCATTAGGTCTACTGTTATAGAACTATTTTCGCTAGAGACTCCATCTGCAACAACAATCTTCAAATAATCATAATCAATCATAATCTTTTCTCGAAGATGTTTGTGACTTGGATCAGACTGAAAATAATCATTGTTAATATACTATAAATATAATAGTGTACTAAAATTTTAAATATTAATATATTTAAAAGATTATGAATTGTGGTCACCTTTTAAGTAATTGTTCCATACTTCGTCACTAGATGTGAACGTCTTTGTAATCGAGTTTTACTCAAAGCTAGATTTTTGCACGAAAGCATTGACATTTTGTTATATTGATTTTTAAACCACTTCATTCAGCTTAAACAATGACTATAAGTTTTAGAGAATTCAGTTTTGACATTGATTCAAGGAAGAATAATTTGTTCTATATTTTGTTTGTTAAATGACTTATTTGCATCACACAACCCTTGTTTATAGCATCCACGAGTTGCAACGACTTAGTCATTTGTGGTTCAAAATACATAATTATTTTTGTCTTCACCCTTTTCTCTGTTTTTTTTTTCTTCTTTCTTTCATTCATTTTGTCAATCCCCTGTTTGATCTCTAATACATATAAGGAACTAGTAACTATCTATATACTAAATAATATATATTGAATAGGAAAACAAAACTACCTAACAGCAACGGAGAAAGGAAAAGAAAATAATTAATCATTATAAGCAAATAAAATCAATGAATCAATAAAACATTCAATTTTCCATAAAAAAACATAACAAAAAGATCACAATTTGACAAAGAATTGGTGTATATTTGATAGCAATGCGTCATTCACCATGTGATCGGCGTTTAATTCATGACCATGTAACAATGAATAGGTATATAATTGATAACAATGAATCGACCTAAATCCCTAAAAAAAGAAATGAATCGGACCTAAAAAAAATTCAATAACTGGGGTAATAAAAAAAAAGCAGGTTGAAGAAGGAAAAAAAATAACAATGAATCGGTGAAATCAACAAAACAAGAAGTATTTGATAATTTTGATAATCGACAACACGTTGGCATAATTGATAACAAATTTGAAAAAGAAGAAGAAAAAGAACCTGGCGGCACGGAACAAGCGACTATAGAAAAAGGGTTTGGGAGAGAACGTGAGAGTCTTGCGATTGTCAAATGATTGTAGTATTTATATCTTGGCTTAATAACAGTTTTAGTCCCTAAATTTTAAGAAGTTGCGATTTTGGTCTCTAACAAGAAAAAAAAAACTACAAAACCGTCCCTAAGTTTTGCCCCTGTGACAGTTTTAGTCCACGTGTGTGCTGACCAAGTCAAAATTGGCCTGGCCAAAACTGCCACATGATCAAAACTTATGGGGTGGTTTTGTAGTTTTTTTCTTAGGGGCCAAAATCGCAACTTCTTGAAACTTAGGGTGCTAAAACTGCTATTGAGCCTTATATTTTCAACTAAAATTTCTCGCAAAATCCACTTAATCTAAGAATCCGTCAAAATCAGTATTGCTTTTGAATACCAAAAGACATTTTATAAGGTGTGAGAAATAAAAAATGAGAGAACCCCTAAGCTTATGGAGGGACATTTATGTAGCCACAACCTCAAACATAAATCATCTGGACATTCACAAAGGTAAAATATGAAAGAATTTAAAATTGTGTATTTAAGATTTAATTAAATGATTTTTTTTTTTAGGGAAGATTTAATTAAATGATATGTATTAATATATGTGTACCTAAATGATTTATATCTACACAACACTATTAGATTAGATGATAAATTATCTCTTCTAATTTAACAAGTATTGGGTTCGAGTCCAATCTTAAAAATGTAACAATTGTAAACTCTCTTAAGAGAGAGTTTTACCACCTATTTTGGTCCTACCCAACTCGATGTATTAGTTTTCAACAGCTATGCGCAGAGGATGTCTGATTCACAACAAAAAAAAAGTAATATTTCATTTAGGGCTGTGACCATGCTGGTGTTTCTCTGGCTTATGAGCCACGGGTGAAATGTTTTGACATAGGTCTTAGTGTACAATAACTTTTTTTTTTCTTTAAAAAATAAATTATCTTATAGTGTACAATAATTTTTTCTCTGATGCTAGTTGTTGCGTTTGTGTCTTTTCTCATCCTAGGGTACAATTCCGTAATGTTATTGCATGTGCAAAAAGTGGTAAATAAGACAAACCTTACAAAAGACAAGTTCTTATCTTAATACTAACATCCATGTTGAATGCCTTACCTTTCTTTATATGGATACACCCAACAATCATTACTAAATGAACAATAATTTTGTTTGGATAACATGAGGAAATAATAGCCAGCATAATTGATTTGGCTTGTAGAATGAGTGTCCTAAAAAAACATAGTTAAGATTTTTTTTAAGCTATAATGATTAATGAACATGGGTAAATTGGTTATATTATATTTATATATATACTGGTATGTGGTTTTGTCCATTCTGTCAAGTATACACAATTGTGGGTGGATTAAGCATTAAGGTAGATAGAATTATTTACAAAAATGCATCACGTATTAATCGCGCTAATACCCGAGAAGATAATCTGCTAAGAACATCAGGAAGCACTTTAGCAGAGATGCCCGGCAACACTGGCAGAAGTTCTTGGATAATCTGAGGAACATTGAGAGCCTAAGGCCACCCACAGACAAATAGATAAATAAGTGTGTTGAACCTTGTTAAGCTAAAATAAATCAATAAATAAGAATGCACTTATTTGTTGCAAAAATAACTAAAACTGTACACAAATGAATTTCAGCAGCAAATTCTTCATTACCTGACTAGATGTGCTTGACAGAGTGCTTCCTGCAGTCAAGAACTCCAGCACTTTCTGAACATTGTTCAGTATAACTTTATCCTCTTCAGTTATGGTGGGTATAAGAGCTGCGGGCTTAAAGCGTCCAATAGTAGGTACCATACCGAAAATAGGGCTTGCATTCTGAACTCCTAGTAAGGACATAATTCTTACCATTTGTTCCCTTGTCACTGCATCAATGCCCTTGACAATCTGCAGTCAATCATAAGTCAAATATTTAGAACTCTCCATATATCAACACTTGCACAGAAGTGATGAAGTTTAACACGACATTGATGACTCAAAAAACAGTGTTAGTTCATTACTCGACATTGATGACTCTCCATACACTCGTTCATAGTAAACTTTAACGCGACAAATACAAGATGACTCCAAAAACAGTTTATGGTGGCTACTGCATCACACTCAAAAAAACAAAACTTAAGCGCCATAGGCAGCATGGCAGTAGCCATAAACAAGCCTTTTCAGTTAATTTTACCAACTGATTTATTCAATTTTAGCAAAAGTAATGCCACCATGTGGAATTTTACCACAAAAAGTATATACGACTTGAGTAGTCCCAGAAGTAACATTGTACCTTGGCGAATTTTTCTTGGATCAAATTTGTGTATAACTAACAGCCATACCTTGTTCAGATTTAACTACGCTAGCATAAAACTTGCAAAAACATTTTAAAAATATTTACACATGAGTGCATTTGCATAATCAATTTATGCATCACTTCCTCTGTTGTAATTAGTATAAAAATATGATTGTAGGCCAAATTTAAAAACTTCGACAATCATACTTTTATATCAGCTCATGCATCAATTAATTAAACAATAAAGTAAAAGAAGTCAAGGAGGAGAGGAATTATTGTACTTTCATATGGAAAGAGTATAATAACTAAATTACTTGGCATCAAAAATGACAATTAACATAATATAAATCTTCTCTAGTGCTTCTAGAAAGTACCTCGTCCAAAAGAAATTCTCGGAAAAAATTTCCCTTATCAGACAGCAAAAATGCTAGGGCTGCCCGTGTTTCCACTGGCTGCGGTTGTTGAGGTGTTACAGACTGGAATCCCGGCAAGAGATATTCTGACTGGTTAGTAATAAGCCCAAGCTCAGCCATACTCCCTTTCAGATCCTCTCCACCTCCACTTTTGGCAGCTGTAATAAAATTCTCGAAGGCTTGCATGACATCAATAAATCTTTCAGCATCGAAAACTCCAGATTTCCCATATATAGTGTAACGTAAAGCACTCCTTAGCCGAGGGGATTCATCCGTCAAGAGTCTCTATCAGTAAATGTGATTAACATAAACTTAGTTCATTCAGAAGAATCTAAACAGAGTAATAGCACAAGAAAATTTGCAGTGTGGTAATGCAAAATTACAGCAGTTCAGTGTTGAAAGCTATTAATCAGACCATCAAAATCCGTCCTGTATATTAGTTGTGAAAATTTTCCGATGAAGAATTTTGATGTACTCCATAAAACTAAGTCTAAGACTAATTGTATCCAAAATTTAATAGTAACCATTTATCCCGTGCATCCTGTCCAAAATTGTTATATCTACATCATATCCCTCCTCTAAACCTTGGAGGCATCCAATTACATCGATGTCCCCCTTTTATTTCCAGACACTAGACAGAAATTTTTTCCCATTGGCTTAATTTTTTCTGTACTACATGACAGACTAATCATCAACAAAATCTTGCAGATTATGTCTTTCAAGCACTTCTTGTTCAGGTTCATCAATTTCAAAAACATTGGCTAATCTTATCTCCTTCAAGTAAAACTTAGACATCAACACTGATGAGTTTCCACAAGTTAAAAGTATAAGTCAGTTCTTGACAATGACAGAGGGAAAAAAATAAAAAATAAAAAAATAAATAATACCAGACAATTATACCTGTGCAATATATGGATAGGCTTCATCAACAATGGCAAAATCAGGATTTCCTACTAAAGCTATCCCTTCCAGAACCCCGATAGCCCTAATTATAAGGGCAAAGTATGGGGGTATCCTAAAAGGATAATCAAAGGTAATTTGTGCTAAATCTGATGCCAGCTCCTGAAAGTTGATGTTTTTTGCCCCTCCACCTTCTAAAGCCTGGTCAAAGACCTTTGCAAGCACTGGCAAGATAGGATCTAAATTGACTCCATCTGGGATGAAACCAAGTTTAACGAAGTCTTTCACTATGGCTGGATAATCCCGATGGATGAGATGAGCAATTGCTTCGATCATTCCATACTTTTGATCATCGGTCAATTTTGTAACAAGCCCTGGGTGCAACAAAAGATTTCCATCATTTATCACAATGATTAGGACAGTGGAATAAAAGAAATTAAACATTAGTGGCGTCCAGGAAAAAGCAATGAAGTTGATCAAGACAACTGGAACATTCCAATGAACAATATCTAGCCACAATTCAAATAACAAAACACACTTGTCTTAATGTCTAAAAGAAGATCAAAATCGTCATGCAAAAGCTAATAAAAAATTATAACTATTCCTTCAAAAAAAAAAAATTATAACTATGATATGCCTGTCATACTCTTGAAGGGGAAAAAAAGAAGTTAAAAGAAAACGGAAAATTCATTTCCCATAAAATAAATTGTTTTAAATGAACCACAAATCAGGTTAAATTTCACCATTGTCTACTGAAACCAATTTTATTTTACAATTTTTAGTATAAAGATGAATAATTATAATTCTTACTATATCCATATTTTTTTTTATTTTACAGTAAATATTTAGAAAATACAAAGAAAATTTAAAAATAATTTTTCTGAAAAAATTTCATTAATTTTCTTCATCAAAAAGTTTCGAACTTCAAATGTATATTTACATACTAACTTATTTAGGAGAATTATATTTCACCTATTTTAATAAATAAAATATCATTAATTTCTTTTTTTCTTGCAAAGGCAATTATAATTAATTTATGGAGTCACTGTCACATATTTTATGAAGAATAAGAACTTACGCTTTTACCATATACAAAGAATCTTTCAAGATTATATTTGTTAGATATATAAATCTTGTCTTGTTACTGGTTCAACCAGTTCAAAAATTATAACATTCATTGCATGTTCTGGTATTTAAAATCTGATGGATCATTTTTAACATATTTAAAACCAAACTAAAAGATATTTTCAATTTACAATTGATAAAACAAAAAATATTAAGAAAATTAACATATTTAAAACCAAACTACAAGATATTTTCAATTTACAATTGATAAAACAAAAAATATTCAGAAAATCATGAAGATATACGGTGCTATAGAAAAAAAATGTTCGCTGCAAGTTTATATTGAATATACAAGAAAGTAATCATATTTTTTCTAAAATAGTTTATTTTCCAGAAAAATATCAAGTTCAGGACAGTAAACCAAACAAAAACACAAGAAGTCTTTTTCTACTTCGTGGAGTCAACTACTCAAAGAAAGGTCTTATTGAGGAAAGAAAAACAACAGCAAAATATGAAAAATATGTATGTCCCTCATGCACAAATTTGAAGCAAACAAGGAAAATTTCACCTACAAATATATGTTGTTTGACTACCTACCAAAGTCAAGTATTGCAAGTTTTCCATCAGGAGTGCGGATCATATTCCCCGGGTGAGGATCAGCATGAAAAAAGCCAGTATCAAGCAGCTGAAATAAAATAAAAATAAATTAATGCAAGAATAGTTTATTCAGAATTTACTTAAGGTTTCTTTATTTCGTAGATCCCTTCACTATTTTAAAAAAATTTAAATAGGCCATTGAACCCAAAACAATTGTAATTGAGCCTTGAATTTGTCAAAATTATATTAGATATTTGAATTTTTTTTTTTTTAATCCAGTCCCTGAATTTAGAGGCCCTAAATACAAATTATTTAAAATTTCGGGAGCTAACAATGCTCTCCTTCCAATCCTTTCCAGTCTAAATAATATCATCCACATACGCTATCAATTATCTCATAGCCCCCGGCCTCCCCTTCTTGAAGTTGAACAATGTGGGATCTCTTTGACTTTGTAACCTTAGTGGAGATTCCAAACCATGCTCTAGGTTATTGTTACAGCTCATATAATACCCTTTTTTATCTGCAAATAGTTTGACGATAACAGTTTCACAATATCTTACTGGTACCTCCACATAGATTTCCTCCTTTAGTCCCCAATGTAAGAACACGTTCTTCACATCAAATTGTTGTAATTCCCATTACACGAATTGCATTCATTTTTGCAATTCAGACAAATGTCTCTAAATAAGTAATGACATAGGCTAGTGTGAAAACTTTGGCTATCAATCTTTCTTTGTACCTCTCAATTAATCCATCATTTCTATATTGTACTGTATACAACAATTTGCGGGCAACAAGTTTTTTACTTTAGGTACAACAACTAACTGTCTAACTCCCATGTTTTAATCTTCTCCAGTGCCTCTAATTCTTCATCCCCGACTACGAGTAGCTTCCACCTTTTATCAAACAATGCCTCAAAAACATTACTGGGAATGAAGGTAGTGTTCTTTACAAGGAAAGTTTTGTGGGTAGGCGAGAATTTTCCAAATGAGAGATAGTCTGAGAGGGGGGCTAGAGTGGTTGCTTGCCACACTTTCTGGTTTCTTTTCTGACGGAAGTTGTGAGGTCAAGGTTATCTTCAACAGTATGGGCTTCTGTTTCATTTGAGGAGTTGCAAGATGGGTGTTTGTTTGATTTTGAGAGACTTAGCATATATCATGCAATGCTGAAAATTCAGAATGTTACCTGATATGAAGGAGTTGAATTGGACTGTAGAACACATGTCGATTCAGGAATGACATTTAACCTTCTCTTGAACTCCAATTTTTTTTTCCAAATCTTAAATCAATTTCAGGTTCAGATTTATGTTCGGTTTTAGGGGATGAAAATGGAAGAAATGGTTGCTTTGACTCCGGCCTGGGTACATTTGACTCAAGGATAGGAAGAGCAAATGGATTTCCTTATCTTCCCTGAAACTCTCCCCTGGAGATAAGGTTGTGTGAAATAAGCTTCATCCTCATGAAGCGTTACATCCTGGGATACAGAGCTCTAGGGTCATGTGTTCCCCATCGTAACTATGAAAATGGACAAATGAGACACACTCATAGGACTCATTAACCCCAACACACTATAGGGTCACTGATTAATAAGATTTGTTGCTAATAATCTCCCCCAACAAGGTTTTGGAACATTCTTTTGGACTTTCGTTGATCGAGTTTGGTCTAAAAGATTCCCATTTTTTCTTTTTCCAATCCCATTATGTTGTGGTGTTTGACACAAGAAGACTCCTGGATAATTCCCTCTTTTTGACAAAATGAAGTAACAACATCCTCGCCATTGTCTGGTCAAAGTCTTTTGATGCTCACACCAACCCCCAAAACAAGGTTCAAGGAAGGCTAGTGATCCAAACGAGACCTAAACAGCAGTGGTCATCGACTCATCGTTGGTTAACTCCAGTCGATGGTGATTCAGTGGTTGAAATTGAAAACTCTTGACAGAAAAGGATGTCCAATTAAGTTTAAACAAAGTTTTACAGCACAGGGTGCATAGTCAGGTGTTTGACAAAATTGCTTGCTCGCTTAATTTATATACATGAAAATTACAATTACAATAATGATAATAAATGACAGATGCTATTTATAAGGGAGCAATTAAGCAAACACTACTTCTTAAGAGATATTGAGCCTGCTCTACTTGCTATACAATGTATCTAAACTACTTGGGAAGTGAAACATTAAAGATGTCAAGGATAGTGGAACATTAGTGAGGTTTTATTTCCAACAGTTAACAATCCATTGTCGGTAAAAACACTTTTTTATTTTAATATTTTGTTAATGCTAATGATTATACAACAGGAAGTTGTTTTCGCCCCTACATAAATTTTTGAAACACAGGAAACAAAGTGAAAATAAAGGGACCTTTTTGTAATCATCGATGAAATAAAGAAATGAAAATAGAAAAAAGCCCTAAGCTGTATAAATTGAAATGACAGCATGAGAGAAAGATGTAGCTTAAAGCTCACAGGTTCTAATGCAGTAAAAAACCAGCTGAAAGCATTAAAATAATAAATTACCTGTTTTAGGTAGCAGATGACTCCAACATTAACTAATTCTCCGACGTTGCTTTCTTTGCTCTGTGACAGCTTCTCTCCGTCAATCCATTCTGTTGTAAGAACCCTCCTTGATGTATACTTGCTGTAAGTTCTTGGTATTACAACCTGAAAATGAACTGTGATAAGATGCAGGCAATTCCTCTCATGACAATTTTAAACCATGGTAGTCAAATACTTTTTTGAATTGCGTATTGTATCGTGTATTGTAACATACACAAACAAAAAAATATGACTTAAAATATCATTTATAAACTCCAAAATACTTCAAATATCATATATAAACTTCAAGATACTTCAAAACTCGAAGTCATAAACAAAAATAAATAACATAAAGCATCCATAATTCAATCAAAATCAAACATAACTCCAAATTCCAAAATACTTCAAAACTCAAGTCATAGCCTAAAAAGCAAATGAGCAGTGAAACAGAGAAAGAGAGTAGAGAAACGGAGCGTGGAGAAACAGAGGGATAAAGAGCAGATATATATATAGAGAGAGAAATAGAGTATGGTGAACGTGTGGGAATTTGTAAAGAAACAGTGTGGTGGATGTGTGGGAAGTTGTAAAGGATCTACAGAGCGTGTAATGAACTGTGACACTATTACATATATACATAATACAATGATGAACAGATGTACCATACATACAATCATTCACTAGCTAAACATCAAATCAGATGTTTGACCAAAAATATTAAAAATAAACCATCAATCAGTTGCAACAAATTTATAACTCCATTGAATGAAAGTCTAGCCTAATGTTCTCAGTCTCATCATATTGTGAATCAGGAATTGATTAGCCTCCTTAATTATATTTATTAGTTTGTTTCTAAAATAGGCACACAAATCAGAAATTGATTTGTTTGCATTAAATGTAATTATTTGTTGTAATTACTTGTACAGGTTGTAACCTCTATATATGCAAAGGATAACAATGAGAAAGGTATCAAGCCAACCTTGACACATATCATCAATAGGCATATGCAAACAGATCATTGGGCATTAGTAGATGTGAAGCCCTCATAAAAAGCAATATGATCCTATTATAAAAAAACTTAACCTTGTTTCTTTGCTTTTATATTCTTTCATCAAATAAAAACATGTCATTTAGAGTGTGTGTCACACAGAGGAAAGAAAGTAACATCAGTTGGTCCAACACATCAAATGGATCGCTCATGTAAGTCAGAACATGTCCGTTGAGAGCAGGCCATGTAAACTGTTAGAGCAGTTAATTAGTTAGGATGTTATAACTTCAAAATACATAGAAGGAGGCCGATTAATGTGTTGCAGGAAGAGACCAAGCTCTTGAGTCCTAGATAGAGTATTTTATCGTTCTTTATCTTCCTAGGTATTCAGGAGGAACAAATTGTTCCAGATTCCGCCAAGAATTTCTGCTTAGTGTAAATACTGACATAAAACAGATAGTGGATTTGTTTTTGTCGTTTATAAGAAATAAGAAATTATTGGACTCACCTGTGGAAGGTCTTTCTTCATCATTTCGGCGAAACGGTCTCCATTTTCACCTTCATTCACATAGTCTAACTCCTCAAAAAATCTAGCAGCCCACTCGTCAACCAACCCAACCACGTCAATGGAGACCTAGAAAATTAGGTAAAAAGCAGTTTGTTGAGATGAGAACAAATATAATGTGCAATTGATTTAGCATTGCTAAATAACTAATGTTACTACAACAAAGCCATTTTAATTAAATAAACATATATGACTTTAAGTCTAAGCTCACAAGAATTTAACTTGCCTGAGGAAATTTTCGAAGAGCCAAACCAAGGTTCCGGATAATGAATAAATCAATGGTAACTGTCTCGAGAACAAAAGGTCTTTGCACTTTAACAGCAACCAAATCCCCATTTTCCTTCAGGCGGCCCTTATATACCTGTCCGAGAGATGCTGCATATGTTTCACAAGAAAATAGATACCTGTTGGTTAGTTAATTCAAAAAAACAGCAATGAAAGACTATACTTTTTTTTGACAAAAAAAGACTATACTTTTCTAGTAAGAAGGTAATATATCAAAATGGTCTGGAAAGCTACCGGCGGCAATGGGAGAGGTTGATAATTCAGAATAGACATTTTGCCATGGCTGACCAAGTTCCTCTTCAATTAGAGCCATAGCCACATCATCTGCAAATGAAGGAACCTTCACATTTTATGGAATCCCCCCACACCCCCACCAAGAACAAAAAAACCTCAGAAAAAGAACGAGCTTACAATATCAGAAATGAAAATGCAAATGTGCAACTGCTAATAATTTTCAGTGTTTACCAAAACATCAGACAGCAGTTCTTGTAAGAAGGGTCAAATAGTTTTATCTATCAAAATAAGTTTATGAAAGAAAAGTCACTGCAGAAAGTTTTTTTGGAAATTAGAACATAAACACTAAATATGCATCCAGACAATTGTGTTTCATTTTTCTGAAATGAAGGAACAATAGTTTGCTTCTATGCTGCTCAAATTAACTACAAAAATAGATCACGCTTGTCCAACTAATATCAAGTTATTAACTTTTTTCTCTGGATCACTATTCTCCCTATGTATAACGATATAGATTCATTTAAAAAGGAAACAATGGCATATATAGAAGGGAGCATGCAATGAATGGGTAAAGGAGCAGCAAGCTTACTTTATCACAGAGCTTCTGCAGCTCCGTCATTGCTGCAGGTGACAGTATATCAGGTCGTATACTCAATGCTTGCCCAAGTTTTATGTATGCTGGACCCAAAGATGTCACAATTTCACGTATTTCAATAGCCCTAGCAACTTCATTCTGGTTATGAAAATAGCACAAATAAGCAACCACGGTGAAATATACATCACAAATCAGTTTAAATTATCTAAAAGGATTGATACAGGGTCTTGAAACTTATAAACTCATGTTTACAAAACCAGCTTGTAAGGTGAGAATTGCCCAAGCTTTATAAGCCCCACTAAAACCCAGAACAATGAAGGTGCTATAGGATGCAATGAAGTCAACCCAAATGCCGCAATTAAGGCACCTAAGGGTAGACCGCAATTAGGGTGGAATTTCCAACACAATGTTGTTGTGTAAAATCTATGATTTATTATCATGTCGTTACATACAAAATGTTACGATGCATTAAATTTGATGCTAATTTTCTATAATACTTATATTTGCCAAATATGCAAGAAATTAAAATATATATATATTATGTTATCATGTGCGTTGCACGGGTACTCCGACTAATATCTTATATTTATGCATAATACAAGTTCAAGCTGTAAGCTCTTCCATACGTAACTGGAAACTTCTATTGAAAATTATGAAACCTGTGTACGCAACCCGATCTATCATTCATCTCAAATCAAAACAAATTTATCATTCTAAGAACTGTTTTTCTTTTGTTTATGACTTAAAGACTAGCACGTAACTTGACAATAACAATTTTATTAACAGCTTTCCACTCAACAATTACTTAAAGCGTACGATAGTTAGATCCTAGAAACTAAAGATAGTTTCTGACGGGAAAAGAGAAATTCTTCAATCAAATAACTTCTTAACTTAAAGCCTTAAATCAACATGCCTAATATTAGTTATCGACAAGAGAAGAAACAGAAAGCAACGGAGAATAAAAAAAACCACCGACAATGACCACCATGTCAAGAATGCACGCAAGCTGCTTAGTCTATCTGGACATAGAAAAATTACCTCTTTAACCTTCTTGTTAACCACATCCCATGCAACCCGAGAAAGAAAACCTCCAGCAACAGATAATAACTGCACAATACGAGTTGCAACGGAGCGAGGACGTTTTCCCCAATATGCAGTAATACTGGCTGGATCATACACCAATGGTAGAAATTCACTACTTTCATCTACCTACACAATTGAAAAAATACACAACCACATCAAATAACATAAAATCCAAGAAAAAAAATAGCTCAATAAATATTCAAGCATTATAAATGGAAATGTCGTATATTTATGGAAAAAAATAGAAATATCATAGGAAACTCACAAAAATATCAGAAAATTAGAATTTTGAATTGAGATTTTACTGGATTGACTTATTTGAGCTTATCTACAAACATAAGTTTTGTGAGTTTGTTTGGGAGAGCTTATGAAAACAGCTTATGACATTTTTCACAAGCTGTCTTTAGCTTATTTTCTTACATTATTCAAAGGTAGCTTATTACATTGTTCATAAGCTGTTTTTAGCTAATTTTTGTAAGTTCTTCAAGATAACTTATGAAAACAGCTTATAGCTTGTACTAAAACAATTTAACTTTACTTCATCTTTTATAACATAAGTAGCTTATACATAAGCGTTTATCATAATAATCTGCAAATAAGCTGTTTAATACCTCAACAAGACGTAGTTGAACATCATCCTCAGCAAAAAGCGAATCATTAAGACTCTGACCACGAAGACCTCTCATAAGAGTTGCCAGCTGTTCATCTTCTTCCATTTGCGCTCTGACTCTCTTAATCTCCTTGGAAACATCACCAATTCTCTGAATGCAAATAAAAACACACGTCGAAATCAGCGAATTCGGCGAAATCAGAAGCAGAAGAGTTAGTTAGTTAGTTAGTTTACCCCAGAGACACCATTGACAGGTTTGGCAGGCGGAGACCTTGAAGAAGAACCGTTGACGGTTGTAACCGGAGCAGGTTTAGGATCAGTGGCGACAGCGGAGATACGGTTAGAACGGCGGCGACGGAGAGGGAGGTTTTTGTGGCGGTGAGAATGGGAGGAGCGGAGTAAAGGATCGATTCCGCGGTAGATGAGTTGTGATGATGCTGTATCCATGGTGGAATGCTGTTTACTCTTCTCTCTGCGCTCTGTTTTCTTCTTCTCGTTCTAGAGAGAGAGAGAGAGAGAGAAGGTTTGGAGGGAGTGGTTGTTGTAAAGAAGTGTGGAAGTTGTTGTATGTGTGGTGCGAACTGAGACAAGGTGAACTACTCAAACTTTGTTCCGTTGCTTCACTTTCAGCCGTTAACACCTTATTTATTTCTTGATAATTATTTTCATTTCTTTATATATCACTCACATAACAAATAACAATGCGTTCCCGTTAAGTTTTTTACATTATTCATATATACTCATAATGAAGTCCTTTACGAAAACAAAACTCCTCAAAACTAAATCCTTCCAACAATCCTTCAAAAAAAATAATATTCGTGTAGAAATTGACTTCAAAATATTCGGTTGAAACTCTTTTCACCACTCAAAAGACTAAAGGGTACATTAGAACAATGACTTGTTTTGTTGGGTGATTGTGTACCCATACTTGGCATGCTAATATGGCCACGCGTTTTTCTTTGGTCTACGATTCACTTTTTTTTTTTTTATGGAACTTTTGTTTCTTATTTTCTTTTTATCCTTGTTATATATATTTTATCTAGTAAAATATAACGAATAGTTTTTTTTTGTGGAGAAAAACGTGCTTAGAGCATTTCATTAATCATAATAGTTTCAATACAAGTGGGTATATCAAAATAAATGGCGGGACTAGCGGAAGACGTGGCTGCTCGTGCAAGAGCATGAGCCACCGCGTTGGCTTGTCGCCTAACAAACTCCACCCGAGAGTTAGAA
>Ga0315914_1002831_pt1 | contig 26501 bp, 10 predicted proteins | sample MpolenodulesMG_FD_203920 | JGI IMG/M metagenome (GOLD analysis project Ga0315914, IMG submission 203920) | Medicago polymorpha root nodule microbial communities from Los Angeles, California, United States - elongated nodules | ecosystem: Host-associated > Plants > Roots > Nodule | place: USA...
TATATATATATATATATATATATATATTTATATATACATCAAAAGAACATTTAAATGACCTTTGCCAGAAAATGCCCTATACATAGAACATAATCAATTGGTGTAGTCATTGATTTACTGTGAACAATCTCCCCCAGGATGCGGTCAATGGCTGCTCCCTGATTAAATGAAAAATTGTCGCAAACATTTAAATCATTACGAAGAAAATTTCATGTCAAAACATAAATTAAGTAATGTCAATAATTAGAAAAGGAATCTCACCTTTGTTACACCAGCAGCTCGCACCTCAACTGATCGGCTCCCTTGAACAACTTCAACTGATGCATTTGAAATTGGACCTGTGCAGAGATGTTGGAGCATGTCCCTTGCTTGAAGTTTTCCAAACTCAACATCTATGATTGTGTGAGAGAATTAGTAACTGGAGAAACAACATGCAAAACAAAAAACACGTCTTTTTAAACACAACTTAAGTACCTGCATGTCTGTAATTCCATACAAGGGAAGCTTCCCTTTCTTCAAAATACGACCGAGGAGTTCTTTCAGTGAAGTATTCAAAAATATCCTGAAAATACAGGATCACCAATGTAATCAAAAATATCAAAGGGAAAAGGGAAATCAAAACTCGAAAGAATTAAAACTTCAAATAAGCACCTTTACACTGTCAACCCATTCCATGTTTAGTTGTTCTGGCATTGTAGTCATCCATTCTCCATTTGAAGGGTTTAAAAACATCCCATTCTCTGCTGCTAGCCAAGTGTTATATTCTTTGAAGTTCTGTAATAACGAAAAGTTAGAAGTGGACCTAGTAGTTCGCAAAGATGGAAGTAATGTATAGAGAATTACTTCATCTAGAAGTGTTCTACCACTTCCACTAAGAATGACAACTGTAGTATTTGGGTCATTGCAAAGTTGTGTCAATGGTTGTTTCAATTCTGGATGCACCGAGAGTTCCATTTCTTTCAGTTGATCACCTTTCCTCTCAACTTGCTCAGTTAAAGTTCCATTGAATCCCTACAATGTATACATCATCAACGTCAACATAAACTGTTCATAAAAATTTATGATAAATAGTGCAGTTTGTGATTAATTACAAGTGAAACACCGTAGAACAACAAAGTCAAAAATTAATTTCAAAATTTGAATGGTGGTAATGTTTTTGTTCCAGGGTTTGCAAAATAATCGAAAACAGCATTGGAGTGAAAATCCTTAATCTGATGAAGTCTAATAATATCTTCACTTTGAAAATTAGATTCAATTTTCAGTAAGACATATCTCCCATGGTCATCAAATCTTTCATACATATTCATCTTATGATTTGTCATCTTGATTCCTTGATTAATCTCTTAGGATGCTTTTATTCACGACTTAGTGCTACAAATCTACCTCACTCGCCAGGAAACTTGTCCGTCTTCAATAAGCAGCTATAAACAGCCACATTTTGTCAAGTATTAACGTGGATTTTCTGCTGTTTGTAAGAGTTTGGAGTCATATCAAGTTATGGTAAATTTTCCCATTGGGTATTCCCAGTTAAAAGATTACTTTTTCTGGCCATGCCATATCCAATGTGCGACTCTGAACAAGTTCAAAATATATTTTTCAAAACAATCATGTATTTTTCACTCTTTCTAAAGTAGCTGGGTAGGGGACATTCAAACAGGGACTAAAATACTAGGCGAAGAAAGATAGTTTTAAAGGTTTCCTTGACGATAAGTATTCAAATAAGCAATCGATTAGACAGCATACCAAAATAAGCAATCGATTAGTTGACTTCAGATATTGTTGAATTGTCTTCCTGGTATCGAGCCGTGGTGGAACCTGTTTTGTCCTTAACTGTGCCTCAACAACAGTATCATTTAGCTCGCTGCAAATATTTAAAGATAAGGATCATCATGGTATTCTAGATCTAATTAAATTTTTTAAGCAAGAGATCTATTCCTTCATATCATACTTCAGTGCATAGTTAAAATCGTAAATCTGGATGACTTTCTTTTATTCCTAAACCTACAGAGATACAAGTAAATAAGCATCATATTTAACTCAAATGCTATCTGCGTACTTTTACAGAATTTACCCAAAACAACAGAAGCCTTAAGATACAATCAAGGAGACGACTTTAATTAATTAGGCAAATCAAGCATATAACTAACAGTAACATTTTAAAAAAGCCTCCAGAGTTACAGTTCAAAGTCTTAACTGCAGACTAAGTTATGAATCATTACGACAAATTTAACAGACCCTGATAAGATACACCACCCTCATTGTAAACCACAAACTTCGAATATATAAGAGAAGATATTGAGACTACAAATAGTATACCTAACAAAAGTTTCTGCCCATTCCTGCGCAGTGTGGGTTGTTACATGATGGAAGTTGTGCCTATGTCGCTTCTCTCTCTCTTCTGATGGCATGTTCAGAGCTTTGGCGATTGCTTCAGCAACTTTTGAGATGTTCCAGGGGTTGACCAGAAGTGCCCCAGCCCCAAGAGACTGTGCAGCACCAGCAAACTACAAGAACACCAAATATCAGATGTCAAATCCACTAGCTTATCATCCATCTGCTATCCCCTACTTTATGCCACTCAGAGCCTAATATAACTGAAATATAGAAATTAAAATAAAAGATAATTATTTTAATAAGCTGTACTTACTTCACTAAGAATGAGAACCCCCTTCTTTTCTTCTTGACAGGCTACAAACTCGTAACTGACAAGATTCATTCCATCCCTCAAAGACGTGACAAGTGCAACATCTGAGTAAGCACGAGAGAGTATGAATATGCTATAAGCAGAAAACCAGAAATTTTACAACAACAAAAAATTAGTATTAGTAACTGAAAACTTAAGAGACAATTGAGAATTCAGGGAAATATAAATAAAATACGATTTAATAGACTTGAGGCTGTGCTACAGCATATTGCAACAGCACATATCTTCATCTATGCCCAATATATATTTTAAAGCTCGACTTCTTTTCGCACAACACATACAAAATTTTACTACAGATCTTCTGGGCTTATAAATTTAAAAGATTACGAGTGGCCATGAAAACATATTTTTGGTTGTAAATGTGCTGTCACATGACTTGCGTTTGTTAAGAAAATAGCTTCCATCTTTTTCTATTTCTCTGTCAAAATTTTTTGATAATTCTCTTACTTGGCTTAAACCACTTTTATCACAGTACATAAACAGGACATCATACACCATAAATTACCGAAAGAGTAACAAGGTTTTTTACTGAATAAAGAGCAAATATTAGGCATGAAGAGAAAACAACAAACTTTGCAAAGAATCTATTGTATTTTTATTTTTTGTTTTAAATCATGCGGATCAAGGTGAGACTATTGGAGATGCTTCACATTTGTAGGTGTAAGATCACCTATTCAAAAAGTGAAACATCACAAAGCAGTTTATGACTTCTTACAGGCATTTGGCGTGCCAGACGAGTTCATGCATGTAGGGGGAAAAAGGAGAAATGTAAATAACATTTATAATGAAGAGGCTAAAAAGGAAAGAAGATGTCCGCCTGTGATACTTATTCCACAAGAGCACCAAAACAAGTATTTGCCTTTTTTGGTGAATGTAAGTGCATCGAACAGCACAAAAATTGACATCCAAAGTTATTCACACAGGCTATTTTTGCACATACAGACTATTGGTAAATTTCAAATTGACATCAGAAGTTATTCACAGGATACACTAGTCAGAGAAGAAAATCTCAATGAACATAAATTTACCTGTAACAGCGTACAAAGCACACAGTGCGTTAAAGTCAAGAGTGCGGTCCTGCAGATATCCAATATTAATGAATAATAGTCTTTAAGCCATAAACAGCATAGAATGCACCAGGGGATGTAGCATTTCGAAGTTTGAAATAAGTTTCAGACATTCAATTGATTATGTTTCATTAGCATTTTGTTCTTTTTCTTTCATTTCCTCAAGAACCTATCAGATACTGAGCACACTTGTGTTTTTAATTTCTGTTTATTTCCTCTCCAGTTTTCGATAAACTTTTGTTAAAAAAATTCTAAAGCTCGTTCCTTTCACATTACCCTTCGTATAAAAACGTTCTTAACTTCTAATATTATTCTTCCCAAAATCAAAATCCAATTTCTCCTATTCCAAAGAAAGTGTTGGTATAAATAGTTATCATAACAAAAATGAACAAAACTATATGCAACCAGTACCAATGAACTAGATCACTTGATGAGATTTAATGAACATGACAGAAAAATAAATTAGATGGAGATTTCAGCATTATTATAATGTCCTTTAGATCATGATTTTTATATGAACGCACCAGGTGATGTATAGGAACAGCAGTCAGTGTTCCAAATCTTCCATTGATGCGGCCAACAATTTCATGAACTTGGCTTGTAAGCTTTTGATCTGTTAATATGACAGTGGTTAGGATTTTGATCCTTACCCCTTGCTAATAGCTTAAGCTTTTAGGAAAGCATGTATTTAACAAAAAATTAAAAGGGAGAGCAAGCTTCACAGCCCAAGACTCGCAACAAAAACACAGATAAACTGAAGAATGAATGAAGTATCATATTGACTGTGCACCCAATTTTTAGTAAACTACTTTTTCACTAAGGAAAATCTTTCTGTATGAAGTTGAAAATCCAATCGAATATCAGCCTATGCACAATTTTATAATACAAGAGATCTCATAAAATGTTTTATTTATTGTTTTTTTCTTGTAAGTAAAAAGACTATTTTTGTCCAACTATAGAGTGTAAAATATTAGATATGTCTTCAATATAAAGGAAAATGCATCTCTGAGTTGTCAAAACAACAGGGAAAAATTGAAACACAGTCCTAGATTTATACAACGAAGATGGAATAATAAAAGAAAATGGAATCATATAAGTAGAACTTACACTCGGGAACATCTGTTCTTGTTGGCACAGCAATTTGAAGCAGAACGACCTTTTCTCGCCAATCCTCATTCTCTTCCAAGAATTTTTCAAAAGCAAGAAGTTTTTGAGGAATTCCTTTAATCATATCAAGGCGATCAACACCTAACATTACCTGTCAATCAAGAAAAAATGTTAAGCGCGATCAGATTATAGAACCAATTAAAGTAGGATTTGGCTCTATAGGCAGAGGAAAAAACACAAATAAAACTTCTACGGCAAAAAATCTTTATAACAAAGTCACTCCTGTATTAATGCCTTGTTCGCTGAAAGAGTGGAACATAAATCCATAAAAAAGATTAAAACAAAAAAGACAATAATTCCTTATTTTTGTCAAATAATAGTGTGGAGCTGTGAAAGCTCTAATGAGGAGAAGCTCAACGGACAGAGGCTCCCGGCAGAAAATTGGATGAAATGGAAGATAGTCTGATTGAAAGTAGGGGTGACATGATAATAATTTCCATTAGACAAGACCATTGTATTGTATAAATAGTTGGAAAATGTGCTTTTTGTCAGAAAAAGGAATAGTTTGATGCATGAAGTTGACCTCGTGTAGAATGATAAGGCTTTTTTTTATTGTTATATTAACATGATAAAGACTCTACAGGAAAATAGTCCCTATAAACATAGAAACTTGAGATCGTAACAGGTAAAAATCACAATATGTGGTGAATAGCCTCCAAAACAAACTTAACTGGGCCTATGAGTGACTTATAAGTTGAAGGAAGCAACACCTTAAACAAATAATTATTGGTAACTGTGGTATAGTATATTAACTGTGAGGTGTATAGATGAACAAATACAAGGTCATGTTGTATTTTCGCATGTTTAATAAGACGAAATATTATAGGGATGATCCAGCAATGGTGTTATTAATAATGGATCATGGAAAATAGAGGATTGCCAAATATCCGCTAAGAGAAATAGCGGATAGCGTAGCAGGAAAATAGAAAATATCCACAAATCGGTTGATATAAACAATTATATATAAAATAAAGCATTAACAGAAATTAAAAAAGTAACCGACATAAAACTCAAAATCATACATTGCTGCAGAAAAACCAGGAACAGAAATTAAAAGGGACTGAACACTCAAAATCTAAATAATTCAAAACAACTAATAACTGGTATTCAACCTAGTGATAGAAGAGGAAAAAGATCTATTTATTCTCCTCTTCCCCAGCATAATCATTATCCTCATACTAGATCGTGAGGCATATCCTTCAACTTTTTCAATGAATCCTCAGAGTCAATGTCTTGAAGGACATGAAGGTGGAGAGACGCAGGCAGTTTAGTGATGAGAGGTTACCTATGTTGTGGGGTTTAGGGGTTATATAACACCCCATCTCATGATCGACTCAGCATTATTTTGTTTTTACTGTTTTCAAAAATATGTCTTCTGTAGCTCAGATGATGTTTATAATTGTATCATTAGGGAAAAGGCATAAAAAACATTCCGCTATGTAAGCAATAACCACTATCACCGATGTGCAAAAAGAAACCTCTATTGAAGAGGTAGCGGAATCGTGATAGTGTATTGGCTTTCATCACAGTTGCTCCAAATCCTGATATGTAATAGCGGTATAGCGGCGCTTTACTAGTTATTTAACAACACTGTAACGGTCGTCTTGGCCTTGAAGCCTTTTTTTCTTTCTTTTCTATCAATCTAATTTTAAATCAAATGGAACCAATTTTCTGTAGTGGAAAAGATCACCTAATTTCCCATCTATAATCTATGGTTTGTAAGAGGAAAGAAGTAACATTCTAAATCTGAAATAATCTCAAAATTCATAGGACAGTTTTGCATAGACCATAATAAGATTATTAATCACAAAAGCAGTTAATACAGAGTAAAAGGTTTACCTTTCTGCCTTTAAATCTTTCTACTAAGTCTTTGAATGGAGCTTGGACTTGAGGAAGGTCAAGTGCACGTATGAATCGATCCGAGTCTATACCAATTGGAAACTGACATGCAAGATAAAAGAAATAAGTAAGTAGTTCATATTTTAATCTCATCATGTTAATTGCTTAATTCCTAAGATAAGTTTCATTCAAAACATATTAGGCAGTGTTTATTTTCAAAAGTATTGATCATAAAGGAAAAATTTGTGACCACATACCGCAGCAACTCGAGTCAGTTTCCCTTGATCCTCAACCCCTTCTGGTGTGGCCTCAAGTCCAAGAATGCGAGTACACGCACTAACAAAGTGTCGTGCATAATCATATGTGTGGAAACTGTTCAAAAAACAAAAATACATTGATCTAAGTCAGAACGCTGAACTAGTGTTATGGCTTAATCCAACCGTGAATTCATTCGTTATAAGAAATTCACTGATTGACAAATAAGAATACCCTCAAGATTAAGAATGCACAATTTTCCTTTCCCAAATCATCTGGGGGTAACAATCAGCATTGCAATATTAAAAAATAAACATATACCCCCAATGTAAGAAATGTACAGAAAATAGAGTTTGAGGAAAAAAATATTCCCAAAATGCAGAGTCAAATTGCAACTTACCCAACCAAATCAGCAGCAAGAACCGCACGCAAGAGTTCTGAACGAGATGGCAGTGTCCTATGAATTTCAGAAGATGGAAATGGGGTATGGAGAAACCAACCAACTTTCATTTTGCTGTTAAATTTCTTTAAGCATTGAGGTAGAAACATGAGATGATAATCATGACACCAAACAATATCTCCCTCTTCATAGACCTGATTTACAACATCAGCAAACATTTGGTTTGCCTCCTGATACGAATCAAACTGAGACTGGAATCCACGTGTTGTCGCTAGACGATCTTCTTGTGGAAGTCCAAGGTAATGAAAAAGGGGCCACAAAATGTTATTGCAATAGCCATTATAGTACTGATGAACAATCTCTTCAGTAAGAAATACTGGGATACACCTCTGTAACACAGGTAACAAGCAAAAGAAATTTTTTAAAAATAAAAATAATAAAATCAACTGATGTAACAGCACAATAGCAAATGCAGAAGTTATTTCTAACATTGTGATGGAGAAAATATAGTACCTTTTCAGCTAATGCTTCAGTGAGTGTCTTCTGTCCAACCGCATCCGCCACATTGACACCGGCCCAACCTATCCACCTCGCTTCAAAATCCTTCACACCTATACAAAAGAATGCAGCCCTGTTAGAAAACTCTATGTAACCTAGGGGCCAAATCATGGTTCTAAATTACAGTTGCGATCACAGTTGTGATTATAGTTACGCTGCAAGCCATGATATTGCTACAGAATGTAGACTAATGTGGTCACAATTGCAATGCCATTGCAGAGACCTTGCAAACCACAATTTAGACCGATGGCGCAAATTCATTTCAAAATGCAACAAACTTAATTGAAACCCATCATCAAAAACCAATAACAGTTAAATTCATGCAAATTTCAAATCAGACAATACACTAAAACTGGAAAAATATAAAGAACAAATACTTAAAAAAAAAAAAAAAAAGACCATCGCCGCATACCTAAAAGAGCGCTGACCAAGCCGCCTGCACTGATCTCCAGAGACCAAGTATCCTCGCCTTTCCTAACAGCTGAAACTGGCAATCTATTAGCCACAACCAAAAGCCGTTGTCTAACAGGTTTTCCATCTTCCCTTTCATATCCATTACTAAGAGCCTTTGCTGCTGCGGCACCTTCCAGGAATCGTTCAACATGGGAAGCACCAGAGTCATTACATTCTTTTAAGCATTGGTCATACTCAAAAGATTTAGTAACCACATGTTTATCACTATCATTATAGTTATTATTAACATTATTATTATAATTGCTATTAATATTGTTATTATTGTTAATAAGAACAGTATCAGGAGATGATGCCTTGATGCTTTTTCTTTGTTCTCTTCCTCTCACAAGTCGTTCAACTCTGGAACCATTATTATAATTACCATTAAACTTGTTTCCAGGCATATGTTCACTCTGGAACCCCACCATTGAAGTTGAATAGCTTAACTTCTTTCCCCTGCATATTTTTTGAACAAATAATCACTAAACAGAGTATAACAGTACTGACCGGGGGAGAAAATTAAGCCTCTAAAAGAGCAAGTATTCAATCCTGTAGCTAAATGGGAAATTAAAATAAAATATAGGTTTTGGTTTTATATTGAGCTTAAATCATTTTACAAACCGACTCATAAAAATAAGGTGATGTATTGTTACTGGGCTTGATTCTAATATATTTTGTTGAGTGGCCCATGTAATAGCATAGTAGTTTTTTTTTTCTTTTTTTAATTTTGAGGCTAACTCATTTTTATAAAATAAAATTATAAGGTTTCATTTAACTCTTCATATATTCTTTTGATGTCTACCAATAAATTTGAAATCAACAGATTCCTAAACTTATATATGAAAATGAAATCACCAGTATCCATGAAGTAGTATATTCATAGAATACAAAAAAAAAAAAAAAAAAAAAAAACAGAGTAATGGGAACAGAGGAAGCACTAAATAAGAGTATTCATAGAAATAATGAATACATTGCAGCAAGAAAGAAGGTGTAATGAAAATAGTGGAGAAGTAAGAGAGGTGTGTAAGGTATCTGATGCAAAGACTTAATCAAATAATTGAAAGAGATTAAAATTCCAGCTCAGGACAGGAGAGACCTCGAAAATCAGCTGATGCTGAAAGCAAGGAGGAGACAGACTAGACAAGTCTTGTTCAATACGTCAAACTACAGCTGGGTTGTTATGTGGAGAGAGTGAAATCTGCAGAATCTCAATAGCAGGGAATTGACAAAGTGAGAGAAGAAAAGGAGTGAAAAGTAGTTGAATCCTCGTGTAAGCTTTATAAGGCACCCAAAGTCTCATTACCATGCAAGTGATACCCAAGATTTTGTTGGAAACAGAAAGAAATTATTTTTCCAAAAATAATAAATACATTTTTTTTAGGGAAAAATAATAAATACATAAAAGTAATTAATTATATAAATTCAAAAATAAAAGTAATTATATTTTTATTTTTGGAAAACCAATCCCAAATACTCCAACCTATATAAATGGTTTGCTAGCTTTAATGCATTCAAATAGTATTATATGAATCGTCTGATTTTATTTTTTTGAATCAGCAAATATTATTAAACGACATCCCCGCAAATTAAGGTCACATGGTTTAGATTTTAACGGTATTTTAAACCATAAATGAATTTTTTGTTGTTACACATTTTAATAATATTATATAAACCGTGTGATGAATATCATAAAATTCATACCTTGACTCAGTGGTTTGTCTTATAATGAATAAATAGTTGAGATAATGTGATTGCATTAATGCACGATTATCTCGACCTTAGGAATTCACTTCTCTCTGACTCCAAAACACCTATGCTTATTTCGCCAATTTCATAAATATATCTAATTCATTGTAGATTCACTCGAGATACATGCATGGACTACAAACATGTTGACATTTTTCGCCTATGCTTAGTTTGGCACTTTTTTGTTAATGTAAAATAACAAAAAAGAACTAACAATAAATGTATACATGTTATGGTGTTGTATTTTTACGTTCAAAATAACACAACTGATAACCCATTGTTTTTTTTAAGGGGACAACACACTGTTATACATCATTTTTTTTTTATCTACCTCAAACATTTTAATCTCCTCCCCTAAGGAAAAAAAAACATTTTACTTTATTAGATGATTCTAGATTCTAGACTACCAAAATGGATGGTAGAGGTCAAGAGTGTAAGCAAACAGAATATCAATTATATGAATATAGAACATGGATAAAACCTTTTTCCATGAAAAAGTGGGATATAACCTTCTATTTCTAGTAACAAAGTAACCTTAGACTTCGTAAAAGAAATGTAACATAAGACAATATTCATCATGGATCTAAGATTATGGTCTATCACAAAAGAGCGTTACTTTTTTACCTCCCACTAATATGCAAACCGTTCGGAAGATAATTTTTGAATGATATTTTTTGTGTTTTTAAAGGCTTCAAAAAAACAAAACTCCTGAATGTTGTTTTTTTAGGATAAACAGCAAATATGAAAGCCAAAAAGAGTAACTAGCTTTACAAATTTATAAAAATATTGTAGGGTCTGAATATCATTAAGCTTTTATGGACCAAAATTAACATTAGCCCATTTTGAAAAGGTACAGAGTCATAATCAATTGTAGTATATAAGATTAGATGATTTCTTTTCTGGCCCCCCAATGTCTCCCAGGCCCCCCAGAAAAATGCTAAAACCGCGATAGATAACTTCTGAGGATATTCTTTTTTAGTTTAACACTTTCGGTAGAAAACTTCCGAATAACATTTTAGAGCATAAGGATATCGAGGAGGCAAAATCACAACTCCAAGAATTATTAGAAATAATTTCGATGAAAGAGGTCAAAAGCTAAAGTTTGGTGATTGCTTATCGAACCCCTTAAAATGCAGTATTTTATCGGAAGATAACTTCGGCTAATATATTTTGACAGATTTGAGCATTAAGTGAGAGATGAGAAACCATCCAAAACTATAACTTATAAGATAATGTATGTCACTTGTTGTAAACTATTTTCGGTCTGTCTATTTTTAATCTGAGACTAGAATTTTTTATAGTCAAAGACTTGACTTTTTTTTAATTCGGTTTATTTAAACGACCAATCATCTTTTTTAATTTAACTTGAAAAATTTAGTCCACAATATTTGTAGAATGTTTCGGTCACATATTTGAGACTTCTTGTTACCCTAGCTGTACAAGACTATGTAGCGCAGAACGATAAGAGATATTTTCATCCATCATCATCCTTCCTAAAAACATGAATTCTCTATTGTGTAAGGGTGGGTATGCTCCCTAAATAAAGAAGGTCAAGACATAGTTATCAATGGTAACTTTGGCAGCAATGAAATTTTTTAGAGGTTTCTACAACATAAAATAAATTATGCCTGAATTTTTTTTGTTTTGAAAGATAAGAAATACATGTGCCTACTTGGTCGAAAAGGTCCACTGTTTCAGCGAAAAAGAGTCAAAAGTAGATCATGGTTAGATTTTCCTATCAATAATTTTGTTATTAGATTTTGCGGCGTTTTATTTTTCTCTACTATACAAAGCAAGGGGGAGCTCACATTATTGAATTGCTGCTGCCAGATACGTGAAGATCAAACTTCTAAAAGGAATGGACCCCGTAAGAGCTATGGTAGCCACAGGCTAGGGGAAATCCAGTACATAAAAAAATTGTCATAAGTTCAGGTAGGATTGTATGGTTACCACAAATTTGAAGGACAATTTTTCCCACCCCACATTTATAGAAAATCACACATGGTTTTTGTAGTGTATTTTTGCACAAAAAATATACTTTCTGATAGCACAAAATTGTGTTTATAAATACCTAACCATGACAAAGGCATAATATAACAAAATAATGTAACAAAAAAATTATTTAGATCACTACGTAAAACAGTTGTAGACATTGCTTAAGCTCTAATAAAACTAGTTTATAACTATCTGTGTTTTCTCCTTTCTTTTACGAGAAAGGCATGCATGAAAAAGTTTATGAATTCTAGTGCACGTTTAACATTATATTAATTAACATTGCCATTGGAAGATTGACTCAGCCTTGCAATAAACTAAATGTTTCTTAAACACACCTTTTGCTATTGATTAAACAATGGGAGACAAAAAATTACATGAGATCTATCTCATATTAAACACGTCATAAGAAGAGGTGCCATGTGCAATTTAAGTATCAAAATGGATGTTATAAAATTAATAAGCTATGTTGGGAGTTGGGTGGGGGGGATGAGGACCTAAACCAAGGGTTTGTCTAGTCTTAGCTTTGAAATGAGTACTACTAATGCTAACAATTTCAGGAGCTATAATTGTACAGCTTATTCCTAATCAAAGCAAGGATTATTTACCCATTGTAAGAGAATTAGTGTGGAATATAAACATAAGAATTAGAAATGGTATTAAAACTAAATGATTAGGAAGAGTTTGGATAGCTCTTATTGTTGAAAAAAGAAGACTTAATGCTGATGGTTTCAACGTAAAAGGCAAAGACTTACAGAAGCAATGTAAGAAGAGTTGACCAAATAAAGAATAATCTAATAGAATAGAATGGTATATTATTGGATGTGATTTATGACGTGATGTTATAGTGTCGTTTGTTCATAGGAGGATTCCATTTGATAAAAAGAAAACTTTAGCTGTTTTAAAATCTTCTTTCTTTACGAAAGTTGTAGTACTAAAATCTTGAAAGATACTTTTGAAAAAGTCTTTATACAGTTTAAATTATAGGGAGCCCTAATATGGTCCCCAATGTTAAGGGTCCATCAATGGTCCTCTCTAAATGACCTTCTATAGCAGGTTTTTAAGAAAAATGTTTCATGACCCCACACAGCAAAAAAAATGAAACCTGCTGTAGAAGGTCAATTAGAGAGGATCATGGATGGACCTTTAAAATTGAGGACCATGTTAGGGCTCCCTAAATTATATATTATTTGAAATTTTAAAATATAAAACAAATGAATATAATCATAATCATATAATATAATTAAATAAGTTTAAATATACTTGCTCAAAAAAAAAAAAAAGTTTAAATATACAATCCTTCGGTGTACGTAATTATATATATTTTTCCCTCATAATTTCCTCCGCTAGAAGTATTCGAGACACTATTGAACAATTAAAATAAACGTCTATTTCAATTGAGGTTTTATACGTCGTGTAAGTCTAATTTGCTTCGTTAGATCCTACATCATTTGTTAGATAATTTATTTATTTTTTTGAAAAAGCTAAATTAGTTTATATAAATTAATACCGAGGAGAATCGAACTTAAAACCTCGAGAAGAAATACACTCTCACATCCAACACCACAAGATCAATCCAAGTGGACTCCTTGTTTAGATAATTGAATGTTAATATGAGAACTTAAGTCATTTTCATGGGTCACCACTAGCGTATCTATACCTTACCCTGCAATTCCTGGTCCAAAAGATTCTACCCTCATGCATTATATTTTTTTAATGGCCCTACTTGTAATCAATTTCCTTGTTTGCTATAAACACTAGTAGTCTATAAGATACATTAGGCAACTAACTTTCAAGATTTTTATTCTTGCAAAGCAGCATATTTCAACATCAGGTGCCTTTTCTAATTATAATAATGATGATTCTCTTTTTCAAAGTGAACGTAAAATTGAACAGAACAGTTAACCTCTACGTAGTAGAATATCGCCAGCAACATTTATTAGTAACCTAATAGGGCAACTTGAAAAACAGAGGCTTTAAAAAGGTGCAATACACTATAAAATGTAGAATTATTCCATACGTCAGCACCAAGCACACGAGGCCTAACACTTGATAAAGGAGAACCATTTGCACTCACTTTTTATCATCCAATGACCATGCAATCCAAAGTTAGATACTTGCATTGCAACCAGCATTTTGGAAATTTTTTTAGGACCCACAATCTAAGACAGCAACACCAATGTTTTTTATTTCTCCACAACGTCAAAAAATTGCAGTTAAGACTATGTGTATATTAAGTATCAGGGTCGCTTTGCCAAAATCACGGTAAATCACCATGATTTTGTAAAAGTTACACTATGTAGCCACTGTGATTTCGACAAAGCCATTTTGATATCAAACATGCTTACATGCACTCTATCAACCCCATTTGACTACATATTCTTCGTAACATTAAAAATCGTGACACATCTACGACTTAGAACCTTGGTTGGTATAAAGATAGTTGGACTATTCTCATCCTTTCCATAATCACCTGAACCAAGTTATATAACAGAACCACCCAATTAATTATTATCTACTATAAGAGCATTCCCAATGCATAAATGGGCAGGTTTTGGATCATGAAAACAGAGTTTGACTTAGTAACACACTAGGTAGTGCTAACCCTTAGAAAATCAAACTTGTACTAACTAACATAGGTTTTACAGAGATCCATAAGAGAAACCTCAAGCATAACTCATTCAGGGTCCATCATTCCTGTCATCCACAAACTCTCCCACCACATGGGTGCCTGAATGAGTCACATGTCACATGTTATGCTAAATCTAAATGAGAATCTGAGATGATAGCAATCTTTAACTCAAAAGCCTGTCTTTAGAACCTATGGCCACAATTCATTTCAACCACTTTTTTTCCTCATGCATCATCATGATTATATAATAATATGATCTTTTGTGTTAGATGTTAACTCAGTGTTAAGAGTTTAACGTTTTTAACTTCAAGGGACAGAGTTCAAATCTATCTAAGACAAGTTGTAAATGACTAAGAGTATCACTTTAACCGATAATAATTTCTCTCTACCCCCAACTTTAATAAATATTTGTGGTATTTTCATGTTACCATTCCCCTCCACACAAAAACAAAGGACAATTGTGAAACACTAGCCACAGCACATTAGAAACATGTTTGAGACACTAATGAAAGGAATTTGAAGAAAAATGTAAAGGATCACCAAAGAGGCAAACTAACAAACACTCTGAGGGGACCACAAACCCATAAACTTTTTACGTCACTTTACTATACTAGAATTATGCCAATATGCTAGAATCCACTAAAATATTTACCTGTAGAAACTCCCATGAATAATTCAACGCATTTTGACCATAATTGACTTCTAAATTTTAATTCTTCAATTCACAGGAATAGAATAACGCGCCAACCATTTCTCTCTCTCAAATTAGTAGCGGTTACCTCTTAACTCTTAAATACTAACTAATTAACACTTCTGATCTATGAAGCATATGCATTCTTTGAATTAGTCATGTTCAGTGTCGGACATGTGTCGTGTTTGACATCGATACGACACCGACACATATAATTACACTGAATTATGTGATTTTCTTAAATAATTAACTGTGTCGATGTGTTGGTGTTCGTGTCATGTCCAGTGTTCGTGTCGCTTAATAGCTTCCGATCAAGTGCTTGTTCCGTCTCCGACATTAGTAAGTGTCTGAAAATGGTTTGAGACCTCACGTAATTACACTAAATTGTGTTATTTTTTAAATCATTATTAACGTGTCGGTGTCTATGTCATGAGATGAGTAACTTTTTTTCATTTTACAAATTCCCTAACAAACGATTTAAAACATCGATTATTAAAAATTGAACAAGTCAATTTCAAGAGAAAAATAAAATCAAAATAATATCACATTCATCGCTATGAATTACCGTTCGCAATCGCAATTCTGGCCGCAATATAAACGAATTTGAAAACAACATTATCGCCACATTTTCAACCGTAGTTTTTAAAATTTATACTCATATCAACAAAAAAAAAAGTTCAGTCAAAAGAAAATCAACAAAAAAATGCACGAAAACAGAGATTCACAATATTAACGACGTCGCTATCAATTAGCGTTTTCAGTTTTCCGCATACAACAACTTCACGTATTCGTTCATAAACTTCAAATAAACATCACCAAATTTCAAATCAAAAAAAACACAACATGCAAAAACCAATCGATTTTCCAGATCTAAATCAAAATCAATAATCACACACAACAACACTAACAGAAAAAATTCGAGAAAAGATCGAGAAAACTAACCTGAACTGGTGTAAATTTTCACCAAGTGTTGATCTTGATGCTGATGCTGCTGTAGCTTCTTTCTTCCTTCCTTCCGCGTTTCGAAGCGAATAACCGAAAAATGAAGGTTAAGATTTAGCAGAGAAAAAGATTTTGCGTTGTGTTGTGTTGTTTTGATTCTGAATTGTGAAATAGAGAGTTTGTTTATATAGAGAAAGAGAGAAAGTAGTATTCTTCTTTTTGGCGGTCACTTGGGGGGAGTGGAGAGTGAGACCAATCACTTGGAGGGAATTTGTTCTACTTTTTATTATTTTTTTATAAAATTTAAAATTTTCCTTTTGTGAGTGATGAGTGCAAGTGTATACCGGAAAAAATTAGTATGGACCACACTAGATTTTGGTTAAATAGGGTTGATGAATTTGAAAATTTATGGATTAAATTTGTCATGTTAGTTAATATTATTGGCTTATCATAATGTCATACCTTTTTAATTTGATTACTTTATATGATTTAATGTACGTTTTTTCCACTTTTAGAGAGAGACCAGAATTGATTCTGTCATGTTTATTGCTATCAAGTAAAATTGATTTCGCGTGAGTGCTTCTAGAATTGGTTATGCGGTAGATGTACTTGATTTTTTTATAGTTGATTTATGTTTGGATACAATAATGCATAATTGATTAAACATAATGGATTTTGTTTGGATGGTTTTGATCAAAAATGTTGTTGAATTTATAATTGCTAAAATAAACATAATTAAATACAAATAAATGGACATTGTTGAATGTATATATAGATCAATAATAAATGTAGATATATTATTTAAAGTAAATAAATAAACTTTTTCCTTAAAAAGATAAAAAAAAATTCTATATATTAATTTAAAATATAATAAATACATTCACTAAACCAAAAATAAAGCTTTGACAAAATATTTGTTCTATATTTTACATTTTTTTATAAATATATTTAATTTAAATAATACTAAAGTTAGTTGTCAAAAATTATAAAATATTGCATAAAAGAATGATGAAAGAAAAAGTACCGTAAATCTAAACGGAAGTCGTAAAGGAAAATCGAAAGATTGATAAATCATGATGATAAATATTTTATGAGGCTAATGTAGTTCATCAAATTTTTTGATCAAATTAAATACAAAGCTAGCATTTCAATAATTATTTTTATTGTAATTATTAATTAATAAGCACAAAGAAAAAGCTGTTGTATTTCACAAGCCCCTTTCACCACTCAGATTATTCTCTAGAATTTCCTCCTCTTTAATCAGGTGACTACTAGTATAGCGTGGGTGAAAGTATGGAATGAAGAATATAGATAAAAATATAAAGAACCGATCATCTTAGGTAGTAAATTCGATGACAAAGAGGTAGGGAGGGCTATATACAATTTGTTTAGAAAATATTCTTTGCTTTACAACTTCGGCATCTTTTTTTGGTGTGTCTAGTGCCTCGTACTAGCTTCGTAGGGCATTGCACTAGTTGGAACTTGGAATATTATTGATCATGAATGTGTTTTTCAGAAGGATTAATGTACTAAACCTATCATGTTTGTATCCAACATGAGAGGGCTATGTATGTTGGGTTACGAGGGAGTATCATGATTATTCACATCAGGACAAGAACAATAATACAGGTTAGTTAGATAATACTCTCTCCGGTCATATTTACAGATAAAAAACAACTTTTTAGGTTTATTAAATATTTAATGTATCTGGTCTATATATAGGTCAGATACATTAGTTATTCAATGAACTTAAAAAGTTTTTTTTCCTTATAAATGCGACCAACATAATCAAGGTTCTCTAAAATATTAGAATTACGGGTCATCTCACTGATATTTCTTTTTGAAGATATTAGGTTTACGAGTCATCTCACTGGTATGTTTGGTCAACCTTAATTTTTTCAAACAAAGAGAGATTTACAATTCATACTTATATTATATGTTATTCAATCTTATTTTTTTCAAACAATGTGAGACTTATAACTCATACTTGCTACACAAAAACTTTCTCCCACAAGTTGAGTACATTATGTTCATCGATAATGCTCCCTCACAAACGGAAGCTTTTCATCCACATACACACTATCGTTGCCACTTCACTTAACAGAACACGTCGTCTGACCACTATTGTTAGGAAGACTTTCTACATAAGGAGTTAGTCATTTTAGTTGATCGTCAACTCTAATACCATTATTGAGTCGTCGTCTGACCACTATTGTTAGGAAGACTTTTTACATAAGGAGTTAATCATTTTAGTTGACCGTCAACTCTGATACCATTATTGATTCGTGGGAGGCTCAATGAATTATCTATATTGTATCAATATAAATCACTCATGTGGATTGGATACTACGCCTTAGTCAAAAACCTCAAGGCATTGAACTTATGAGTCATCTTACTTGTATAATATTGTTCAATCCTTAATTAATTTTTCAAGCAATCTAAAACTTTCAACTCGCATTTGCTACAAAACAATGTTGACGATCTCACTAATAAAATTTATTGAAATCTGCGACTTTAAAATATGTGTTGCTCATAGTATTTTAAAAGGGACATCGTCTACATAACTCTCTGATGTTTGTTTAACGTAAGAGCGTGGAAATCCGCTTCTAACACTTGTATGAGCCGATATAAAGTGAAAACTTTATGTGATAAATAATTTTTTTTTATGAAGTCATAAAAATACCATCAAAAAATTTTAAAAATCAAATAAAACTAATGCAAATTTTTTCGGATTTTTTTGAGAAAGTGAAAATTAAAAAAATGAAAAATGGGTCTAAACGATAAAATTTTGGATTTTGAGGGGCGAAGTCCCATAGGAAGTCCCTTCTACGAGAGTCTTGATCCTTGATTTTTTTTTTCTTCTGATTTTCTAGGAAAGTTTCGGAGCAATCTGATCAAGTAGCCCAAAAATCCGATTTTTTTTTTTTTTGATAAAGCCAGAGCAAAATGACTTCAGAAAGAGAGGTTTCCAACTAAGTGTTGGTACCCTACTCTAATCTTTGTCAAATGCTCATAAATTTTTTGTAAAAAAAGGAAAAAGTACATAAAAACTGGAGGGACATAAACTTAACCCAGTAAAACCACACAAGAGTGTAAGTCGACCACAAACAGGTGATACAAAAATAAAAACAACACACAAGTGTATCAACCTATAATTAATCCTAAAACTAATTAAAGGTCTTCGATGTGGTGATTGAACCCTCTGTCAACACGAAGATGGTTCATGTACCATCAGCTCCCTGCAACAATGACAACAAGTTAAACGACCCTTTCGAGCCTCACAGTCCAATCAAACATAGTGAACTTCGGTTCTTAGTCTGGCATATGAATTGTCTGCCAACACAGGAACAATTCAAGATCCATCAACTCCTTGCAAAAACAGCAACAAGCTCTACGCGACTCTTTCGAGTCCATGAGTCCAACTTCAGACAGATAGAATGATGAGGATTTTAAAACACTCCGAAATCAATCATGAAAATCGATGTGGATATTAAGGCGGCAGCTATTTGGAGGAGGCAAACCTTAATCTTGACACCTGCAGATCTCAACAGACATGGATATATGATCAGAGAGTCAAAACATCAGAGCGCCTACCTCGAATCAATAACACACCTTCAAAGAAAATAGGCCACGACAAACAAAGTGTTCGTCGATCAGAACAGACGCAATGGTGGTTGAACCACACACCAACGCGTTATAGAAACCCATATGCCAGACCGCTGGAAAAGATGAAAACAAGCGGCACCGCCGGCAGATCTGACAACTAAAAGGTGGTGTGGAGGACAAAGGTATTCATCGCACCACCACAATCGAAAACCCAATTTTTGACTAAGAACAACTAACAATGATCCAAAAGAGAAGGATGAGAGTTATGAAGATTAATATTGTCTATAAAATGACTCTCCATGTTAGAAACATGTTCAGAATTTATGCTGATATTATATAATCCGAACTGTTTTTCACTTGAAAAAAATGGTGTATAGGGGATGTTCGAATTATATAATCCGGAAAAATCAAGTAGCACGCCCTATTTTTTTTAGGGTTTTAGATTACAAAATCCGAAAAAATCTGAAATTGTGAAAAAAAAACTTTTTTTCACCCTAGGGTGGGAAAAACTCAAATTCGGATTACATAATTTGAAGGGCATTTTCATAAAAAAAACAGGGTGCGCGAGAAACAAATAAGGTGGGAAAAGTAATAGTCAAAAATAAATTACATAGTTTACTACTGCTGTAAATTACAACTGTTAATTGGAGGAATTTTCAGTTGACAAAACAATACAAATGAGATTTGAAACCCCAAAAAATTAGAAGGTCTGTAAGCCTCCGTTACCCAACCAAGTATTAGCATGGCAAAAATCACATATGTCACTTTTAAAACTGCCGAAAACCCAAATCAATGAAAAATTGTTTAAATAACTCGTAAAATATACCTATGATTTTTAATTTTCTAGGTGGGAAACTACACCAATTAGTGGGAAAGATAGGAGAACCTCTCTCACCCTTTCATTTCCCTAAACTTCCTTCATCCTCAAAGTTCTCCTCCTTTTTTCTCAAAAATCCCAAACAAACTCTTAGTTAGTACGTACTATTCAATCATTCATGAGAATAAGCCATTTTTCACAATTTAAAATATCAATCGTTTTATTTTGAATGGTTTTCCATTATTTGCAGACACTTCAAAGCAACTATTGCATTTGAATATCAGCATACTTGCTTAAAAGTAGCGAAGCGAGCAATTGATCGATCATCCTAACAAAATTATCCGATAAAATGCATATCAACGTTGTTGAGACATTATCTCTAAACGGCTGGTTGTTGCTGAGTGATGCAATGTATATTTCCACCCGACAAAACAATCTCCCTGGAACCTTCAATTCCCACAACCTAGGAACCAGCAAACATTATAAAATTTCATTCAGTATTGAAAACAACTAAAAAATGATACCCAAACGTTACTTCATAAACTACTTGTGAAATACTAAAGTAAAGATACAATTTAGTACTATAATAAAACTACTAGGATGGTATATATTTGCCAGTTTTTGTGGAAAACAATGTCCAATGCACCAGTTATTCAAGATGATTTGGTTGCATGAGAAACAAGGTTTGTTTTATAAATAATCAATGCAAAAACGTATCATGATGATTGATAGCATTAGCTCTAAGCTATCTTTAGAAAAAATAGCAATAGTTTGAGCCACAGATCTTCTGCCAGAAACCTCATCACTAATAGATATAACTCATTCAGAAATATTCCTTGATCTACACTAACTGCAGTAGTTAGTGAAACGATACAGATTATTAAAAAATCACCATATTGCAGGATAATTCTTCAACTGAAAAAGAGTAGTTCAACAATGATGCAGGAGGGTTTCCTTAGTAATTTTATAGTATTTTATTTTAGCCAAATCTTAGTAATTTCTAGATCTTTCTATTATTATTTTGTTTTATTTTATTTCGGCCCACAAGTTTGTTATTTTTTTCACTATATAAGGAGAACTTATGCAGCCTAAGAGGCACACTTTTATTCATTAATAATATTCGAGACTTTTCTCTCAATTATGGTGGATTCCAGAAACCCTTATTTGATAGGTTTGCCGCTTGCAGCTTGTCTGTTTATCTTTTAGGTTTAGCGTTTGCTAATCCTTGCTTCCGTACTACGTCAAACAATCAACTATTTACAACAAAAAAATTACTCACTTCATGATGAGGGAAGGCCATAGACAGAACCCGGATAGCTTCATCATCCCATTTTTTATCTCCAAACTGTGGAGCAATGATAGCACCATTTGCAATGTAAAAGTTTACATAGGAAGCAGCAAGCCTAGTACCGGGAAGTCTTGGCTTGGCCTCATCATCCTGAAAAATACAGAGTTACACCAGAACATCCAATAAAGGTTTATATTGTGTAGTTGCATGAATAACTTATCACCATACCAAGAATCAACCTTGCTATAAGTTCAGCATATAATTTTTCATATAAAACCTACTTGATTACAACTACTGAAGTATTGGCAAATATTTAACTTGTTCTCGTTTTGTTCTTTGAAAGCACAAATTGAAGCTTGAAAACTACATCTAAAACCCATGTCTTAATTATAGCTGGCTGCTTATAACTCCATTCCGAAGATTGCACTGCCCAGCATAAATTACCCGCAGTACATAGGTTCAATATCTAAATAGAATCTAAATTCAACTTCTGATTCCTTTTACTGCGTGAAAATTTAAATAAGAGTAGAGAAATATAATGAGAGGATGCATTGAATCTGAGTAGTATATGGCCATATGCAATATATCACTTTCTAGTAATTACTCTTCTTGATATTACATCCTATTGAAAACAAAACTGGCTCATTTATTTATTGACTGGAATTCTGGAAATGAAATTCATTAACCTAATTATCAAATTATGTTAGAGATGTAATCACAGGGCTACCACTAGGCCTTTGAGCTTTCCATATAACCAAGACTCCATTAAAGACACACTGTACCCAATACTTGAGAAACACAACTATACAAGACAACCAAAACAGATGTAGGGACTCTCCGTATGAATCCTTCCATGTGGACACCAAAAAACACTTAGGCCTACCTATATAGTTTTCCATGTGGTATCAAATTCAATGGTGTATGTTTTACGTCATCATTACACCAACGGTTAAACTTGGTATTAATGATTAACCAAAATATAGGGCCTGCGGCGATTTGAAAAATATCAAATCATCTGGCCACAGAAAAGAAACACCTCAAATATGACAAATTTTAAACTTCTACAACTGATGTCCATTCAGCAACAAATATACACTTCAATGGAAATTAGGTTAGTAAAAATACTTCTTTCTTAATTATATTTTCAATCATTAAGAAACAAATTTAACTGGAAAAGGAATGATCGAAAAATTTGAATGTTTACCTGAAAAACCCCAGCAGCCTCTTTCTCCGTCATGTATAGTGGACCGGGAACATGGAGTTTAATAATTTCAAATTTTCTACCATTAGCATCAGTTACACTTGAAAGCAAAGAGTATGCTTCTTCAGATCTTTCATACTGAGGATCAGTTTTATCATCAGTCCAAGACAGAATAACCACACCAGGCCTCACAAAACAGCATATGCTATCAATATGACCATTTGTATCATCGTCTCCTGTATAAAACAACATACTGTACTTCTTAATAGCAACATAGGGAATATACAGAAACTAAAAACCCCTTTGAACCCAAAACATGTATCGCAATTATTCTAGATCGTCTCTTTGGAAGTGTCTAATATCCCAGCTTGGGAAATTCTTTAAGCGCCTGGAGATTGACAATCATTTCAACATGCAGATAAGTCTTTGCTCTTAAAATCGGCTACTTTGGTTGGAGTACATGTGTGGATAAAACAGTAAGATTGTAATTAAGTAAATTAAACCAACACAAGGATGCTCAAAGTAAAAGTTGTCAAAACATCGTAACAAAATAAAACACTATCAGCTTCCTGTTTCTTTTTGTAGAAAATTAGCTAATGAAAAACGATTCAAGCCAAACTCCATATTATTAATTCCCAGAGACTTCCCAAAAACAATTGAGGCCAAATTCTATGTTATTAATTCCATGTTATTGAGGCAAAATACTATCAGTTCATAGGAAAATTTTTAATTTAAAAGATCAGTGTCAGGTTTACGTACCATATAACCCACGAGGCAACCATACAACCTTCCTGACTCCAAGATATGCCTTGAGTTCGTCCTCTATTTGGCTCTTACTCAAATGTGGATTCCTGTTCTTGTTCAATAGACACTCCTCGGTGGTAATACATGTTCCTGAAGGAAGAAAATACTGCTGAAGTAAAACAGCAAAACATAGACATTTCAAAAGCAAATTGGTAAGGAGAATGGAGATCTAAGTTTAGAATGGTAAATCTGAGTATATATTATCTGATTTCAAGACTGGATTGAAATGAAGGCAACAGAGTAAAATGCATTCATAAATATAACAAATCCAAAACAATCCTGCCTAACTGCCACTTATCCTCGTTCATAAATATATCGGCTCTGAAACTACATTTAGGTGGACAGTGATGTTTAATCATAAGAGTTGGTCAGTTGGATAACCATCATGCTGGAAAATCACTGCATTAACTCTTACCTTCTCCATCCACATGGATGCTTCCACCTTCAAGCACCATAGATTGTGGAAATCTAGGAATCCTCTCAACTTCCAAAATCTAGAAAACATATGGTGGTAGTATCAAAATCAGTAAGTCACTACCACAGCTAGAACAGAAATAAACAGCCTAACCTTCTTTTTAACAAGGGCATCGAGACTCCAATCACTGTAACATCCATCTTCTAAGCCTAAACATTGTATAAAAGTCCATCAGTTGAAGCACCAACAACAAAGACCCAGTAATCAATTCAATGGATCACATTGGTTTTTTCCTTTAATCAATCCTCAAATTACACATCCTAATAGATATATGAATGTCAAAAAATCTCTGTGCTTACCTCCCCAACTATTAAAAGTCCAGTCGATTCCGGCTATCCTATGCTCAACATCATCAGATTTCGACGTTTCTCTCTTCACAACAAACTGTTAAACAAAACAAGCAATAACAAAAAAGAGAAAACCATATCAACAATAAAAAAAAACCGCAATCTACAATGTATGTTTATAAATCCAAACTATTGACCAGAAAAACCCACGGTAGGTCCCATGTCGCGAAACCAAGAATCATTGGCGCTGATCTCAACGACTCTAACATGATCCGGAAGCTGACTCCGTGCATTCTCCCACTGAAATCATAAACTCAACCAAATCACATAATCAGAACAAACTCTGAGAGAGCAATATAAATCAATAAACAATAACAATCAGTAAAAACTTAACAAGTTGAACCTACTTGAGCATAACTAACACAAACGGTTACTTTCTCAAATCTGGAGATCGCAGCCGCCACCCTGGCAAAAACACGTTGAGCATGTACGGCATTGTCACGCCAATTATCAGCACGTTCCTGTCCCACAACAACACCAAGGACAAGGTTAATTTCCATAACAATATCACAAGAGAAGAGTACTATTATGGAGTATACTTACGGGCCAACCCATCCAACACTGTGAGTGAGGTTCCCATTCCGCAGGCATGTGGAAGCCATGTGATGAAGGCGTGCCTTGAAGATTCATCATGCAATATTCTCGGTTCGGTTTTCACTCTCCGTGATTCTGCTATGTTCTTCAGAATCAGTTTTCAAAAGGCATACAAAAGAACAAGGTGCTTCAATTTAAGCCCGAACCCTTACCGTGTACCGAGACGAATTCGAATTACGTGACTATGGTTTTTATTACTCGTTCCCTTAATATATTTAAAAATGTGTAATTTTGATCTAACTTACTTTGACCATATTTTTGTAATCAAATCTAAGATATTATTTAAGTAATATCAAATTTTCATAATTTTTTTAATATATTATTTAAGATATTTAAACTCAAAATTATGCATTAATATACGTAATAAGGTCAACTGTGTCAAGTATTAAGTGACGGAGGGAGTATTTTGGTAGATTAAAAGAGTGTGAAAAAGTATAGTTTTACCTTGTTTGTTTTTACTGAATTTTAGTACTTGGATTTATTTACTGTGATTCAGTGATGAATTATGTAGTGAAATGATATTTTGACTTGTTAAGGAAATGGATCAAGAAAATGAGTTGCTATAAGTTTGACTTTCTTTGTTTTTCCACTTATGTTGAATTTCAATTCATTATGAAGAATCCCTATTCATCGTAATGAATCATTTCCGAAACTTACTGTATTTGCTATTTAGCCACTTTTCCTGTCAACTTTGTGTATTTAGGCCCCGTTTAATTTGGCTTATTTTGAGCTTATGTGGGCTTATCTATTCCCATAAGCTTTTTTAAAGGTGTTTGAGTAAATAAATAAAAATAGGTTATCATAGTTTCATAAGCTGCTTATGCCAGATTTTAATAAGCCTAAATTTTCAGCTTACCCTCTGGCTTAACAAGGAGCTTATGAATTTATGTAACCTCCTTCGATTCTCTCTGGATCCACTTTTT
>Ga0315914_1002833_pt1 | contig 26496 bp, 14 predicted proteins | sample MpolenodulesMG_FD_203920 | JGI IMG/M metagenome (GOLD analysis project Ga0315914, IMG submission 203920) | Medicago polymorpha root nodule microbial communities from Los Angeles, California, United States - elongated nodules | ecosystem: Host-associated > Plants > Roots > Nodule | place: USA...
TAGATTTTTTTTAAAGGTAGATGTTTTATTTTTGACAGGGGATAGAGGATTATTACAAGGTTGCCAATACACCATTGGATTTTGTAGGAATAAGGGCCAAAATCAACGAGGAACGTTATATAAGCTTGGAAGCCTTTAAGGTTAATTAACAAATTAATTAATATATTTGCAAATTTTATTATTTTTCTGTCATACATAGTGAATGTTTTAGTATAGTTTTGGTTTTATTGTTCATTTTAATTACTTAGAGGTTCCATATATTTACAATGGTTTTATGGTGCGCTAGTGAGATACATATTGGGTTGGCACTGAAATTTGAAATGTATACCCAATAATCTTTCAAAATAAGAAAATTTGAAACAGTTTTATAGAACATATTTATAAAATAAGCTAATCCAACATTTTTTTTTAAATCTCCACTTTAAAAACAACTTTTTTAAAAAATTATGAATTAAAAAAAATGTATAAAATAAAACAAGATATCTCATTCTTAGAGAGTTATTCTAGCCTAGTCTATTTTCAATTTTTTATCTTATGCTCTCGAATACTAATTGTTTAATTTTCTATTGTTTGTAATATATAATCTCCTTATAATATAGCATTACATATTTATTGGGAACTTCTTCCAATAAATATGTATCATACATATATATTTCTCACCATCTCATTAATATTGATTTGTAAAATACTTTGAACTGAATCTTCATCTCTTTGAATGATGTGTAGTTTGATGTGTATCTACTGTGCTTCAACGCTATGTATGCTAATGACAAACACTCAAGACCTTACCAAGTGGTATGACCAAATTAATACCAAGCCATGTTTTGAGAATATTAGTTTACTTATAAGCTTCAATTAAAATAATGTATACTATTTTGTACGCCATAATTTCTAACAACAGGCTGAAGCTATACAAAGTGTTGCAATAAGGGTTTTTGAAGATATAAGTGTCGATGACCTTCAGCGTTTTCATTCGGAATCTTTACCCACAAATGCACCATTAGCAGCATCAAGTATAATACCTCAAGTTGAATCACCTAAAATCATAGGCCATGCAAGGTTTCGTCACATTCTTCCTCCAGGTAAATAATTTTACTCCTTACTTAAACAGATTTGAACTTGCCATATTTAAACTTAGAGTTGTATTATTATTTAAATACGCAAAAAACGACACCATGCATAAACACCGTATACCATGCAATCTGCATAAGTGTTGATGTGGCTCGAGGAGAGGGAAGAAAAAAAAATTGAGGGAAGAGAGAAAAATTATTTAGGAAGGGGGAAACGGATCTTTATACAACCCATTTGTCTCTTTTTGTGTTTGAAAAACATTTATGGTAAACTTAATAATAGTTCTATCCTTACATATGTCATCCATAATTTGATTAGGCCAGACTTAGCAATGGAGTTCTCTAAACTATCAATGTCTTATATTTACTAAATTCTAAAAATTTATGATAGATAAAAATCTAAATTCATGAAACTTGTCTCTAATTCATTCTCTAACATTTAGAAAACTCAAAATTGGAGATCAAATTCATTTGTTTTGTCTATAAATTTAATCGATAATTAAATCATTTCTAGTAGTGATGATTGAAATGATTTATAGTAAATAACTATTATTTTTTCCATTCTTCCTTCATACAGAAAACAACAATGGCACTCCTAACACAGAACTTGAATGTCCAACAACAAACATCATTCCAGTTGTTCCAGAACCGAGGATCACTCCTCAAGTAGTTGGACCATCTTTAGCAGATTTAGCAGAGGCAGCCACAAGACTTGATAATGAACAATGTTTGATGCTTTGTTTGGGCGATTCATCATCATACGCCTCGAACAATGTTTCCGACACTCAACCTAATGCACTAGCATCAGGAAGTTTTCTTCCTAGGCAAGAAAACTTGACTCACGTTACTTCTCTTTTAAGCTACCAAGACAATAGAGAAAGTAACACAAACGGTAATATTCCAAACCCTAGCTTATCTGTAACCATATCACACTTGGAGGGATTGTCCATGTGATGTGGTTTCGTAAAATGTTAAATTGTCTTTTCTGCAACTGCCTTTTGAGCATGAAAAATGTGTCTTGCAATTAGGTGGTGGGAGACAACACAACACCTCGGCTTTGATACCGATATTTGTGGACAAAAATGTGGCTTCGAGTTCAAAGGATGTAGTTGGTGATGGTGCAGGTTCAAGTCAAATAAGAATTTTTCCATTACAAGATGCAAACTTTGCAAGAAGGGCTAATCCAAGCACCTCTTTCACCTCACAAACAAATCAACATGGAATTTTTGAAGGATTTGCGAGTCCATCAATAATTTCCTTCAATCAGACTAATGAGAAGGGATTATTCCAAGCCCAACAACACTTTAGCACTTTTCCTATAAATGGTTACAGTGACTTGCAAATGAAGCTTGGTCTAGTGAATCCTATGGGACCATTTCCTATGTTGAAACATTCCATGTCATCAGAATCTGGTCCTATTCCTCAAGAGTTTTATCCTTCAAGCAGCAATGTAATGAGAGGAAATATGAATCAATCAGAAGAGGAAGTGAAAGGGAAAGGAAAAGAGAAAGATGGAGGGAGTGCAAGTAGACAACAATATGGTGACATTGAAGAGCTTGATTTGGATCTTAAGATCTAGGTAGGTTTGTTATGGTTTTATTGAATTAATTATGAAAATTTAAAAGACTGTTGGATTTTGTTACTTGAACTTTTAGTTTACATTTCAGTATTTTATAGTCTCAAATTTGGTTGCTTGTGTTTTGGCCAAATTTGAGATTATTTTCGTTGGATCTGTTCTTGTTTGGCTGGCTAAAAACCATGAAGTTTGTTATGTCTTCTTGTTTAATCGTACCCTTTAATTAATAAGTTATTATTATGGCCATTAAGATGTACTTTTGGTCTTTTTTTTGTTGACCTTGAGATTGATATGAAGTTTTCACCGCCGCTTAACAGTGAGTAATCTCTGTAATCGAACTTCTGACCACATGTTTAAGGGGTTTAAGTCCCTTATCATTATGACCAATCCATTGTTGGAATGATGTTGCATAAAAAAAAATGTAATTATAACTTTGACAAATATTTTACTTGTATTTCCAAGACATTTTTTTCTTTTATGTATTTTTTAAATGATGCATAATGTCATTCGTTAAAAAAATAACCTAGAGGCTCTGTTCAAAGGACATTCTCTTAAATTTTGTTGTCTCATGTTTTCTCAGTTGAAGAGATCTCCACCCTAAAACCCGTTTATCCTCATTTTTAATTTCAACTTCTCTAACTTTTATATTCTCTCTCCTGTTAAATCAATGGCTTGAACGGCTCATGACTCTCATGAGATAATCTTCTTTTTTTTCCTTCAATAACTTAGATTCCTGTAAAACTATAGTAATTTGAATTTTTTTGTCATTTTTAGATCATGAAGTGTTTTAGTGATTGGATTATCGAGTTCAACCCAACTTAATACCTACACAATTTTGTCATAGACACTGAGTTATGCAACCGAGTCATCCGATTTTATGCAGTTTAACTAGTGATCTCGCGGTTCGACCAATAAATCCTTGACCCCATGATCTTGTCGGGTCGATGATTGGTCTGATTTTTAAAACTATGGTTATATATAATAATATCAAAAGAAAATCTTAAAAAACTGTTTTTTTTGTTGATAAAACAAAAAAAATATAAAGTAAGATACTCGTAATAATTATATACCCCATAAAAAATAAAAATCCTAACAATTATATATGTTCCCAGAATAATATAATTGGAGTAACGTTGTCATTTAATGCATATTTATTTTATTAAGTTATAAAGGATATAAATGGATTTTAGATAAAACAACAAGGGTAAATATGGTAAAAAAATGATAAGGTATAAGTTCAAACACTATTTGAAATAGTGTCTGAAAAATAAGTTATAAGCTCAAGAAATAAACTATAAGCTCATTATGAAAAGATTGTTACCAAACGGTTTTATTGATGCAGAGGTGTGTCAGTGTGTTTCTGGATGTGGCCAGGTGGAGGATGCTCGTCATTTGTTTATGTTGTGCTCGTGCTTCGGGCCACTGTGGCCTTTAGTGTGGTCCTGGATTGGTTTCGATGGTGTAGACCATAATGACATTTCTGACCACTTTATTTAGTTTACTAATTATACAGGTGGTTTGAAATCGCGGAGGTCCTTTTTGCAGCTTTTTTGGCTTTTTACTGTTTGGGTTTTATGGAACGAAAGAAATGCTAGATTATTTAAACAGAAAGAATGCTCTTTAGTGCAGCTACTAGACAAAGTAAAATATCACTCTTTGTGGTGGTTGAAAGCCAAAAAGCCTATTTTTGTTTATAGTGAATACACGTGGTGGTCTAGTCCTTTGTCATGTTTAGGCATTGGATAGATTTTGTGAACTGCATATTTTCCAGTGGTCTTTTCGGCACACCTTGTGCTATGGAAACTACTATTGCAGTGTTAATATAATCCATTTTTGCTTGTTCAATTTTTTTTTAGCTAGACGAGCTTATAAGCTATAAGCTCGTTTCTTGACCTTGCCAAATAGGCCCTAGTTGAGACTAGGTTCATGAATATTAATAACTTTTTGTCTCTTTTTCTTTATTTTCATATAATCTAATTTTACATCAAACGTTAGAAATGGGTTTTTCATATATAAGAACCACTTCTTTATGAGGAAAGAGAACAATCCATCTTTTTCTGGAATAAGATTATTGAATTATACCACTCTACAATAATGTAAAAAATCAGCTGCAAAATAAGCAGTATACCTGTTACTGATCAGTCTAGCACTCCGTATACAAGGAAGCACTTCTTGTTATTTAGAAGTGCTTTAGTATATATGCAATAATACAATTTATAATCTACATATAAACAATACAGAATCTTGCTGTCCACGGAAAGACGACTCAACTTCGTTTATCTAACACTGATGTGTGCCTTTGAACACCAATAAATTATGTACGAATTTATCAAATACGCCTTTATAGCAAATCGATGTGATAACCCAACGATAAGGAATGTGATACTTGTGCTGAAGAGATCTTGCAACTGACACGGTATCACTAAACAATGGTCTTAAATACACGTGCTATTAACATTGTGTGATGTTCTTCCTCTTTCTTGAAGAGCAAGGAATACACTTTCTGTTATCTTTATGCTCCCACCTTGATGGCTGTATCAATTACATCAATAGTATTATTTTGTTGTCCCCAAAGCTGTGCATATCTTCCTGCATTTGCTAAGAGCACTTCATGTGGTCCATGCTCAACCACCTTTCCATTTTCCAAAACAATGATCTGAATATTGCCAAACAAAAAATAAATCTTTTGATATAAGTCATGCAATGGCATAAGGAACATCTGAACTAAGTAGAACGTTTTATCATAAATCTATTGTTATGTGATGAATTTTTATGATGGTGTCTTGCCTAACAGTGAAGATGGGTCCGACATATCGAAACAAAACCAGTTATATGTGTTCTGGAATAACTTATTCAACTTTACTAAAATATGTAGTAAAAATATCATAAATTTTGTAAATAAACAGTTAAACACTGGTATATAGTCTACAAAATTGAGAACTGTTAAAGGATGTTAATTTAGATAGAGAGCTTACCTCATCACACTGCATTGCAGTGGTGAGCCTGTGAGCAATGAATATGGAAGTTCGATTAGTTGATACTGACTTCAATGCACTTAAAATCTCTGCTTCTGTTGTGCTGTCTAGAGCACTTGTAGCTTCATCACACAACCTACGAGCAAGACACAACAGTTAAAAGAAATTGGACTAATGAAACATGTGTGTGTGTGTGTGTGTATTAACTTCAAAAAATGACTCCTCTATCAAAATGGTAACACACACTTGTAATCTAACATAGGAAAGCACCACACAAAAATGTGCCCCAGAATATATATGATCAGAATACTTACAGTATTGCAGGTGATTTTAAGAATGCTCGAGCAAGGGAAACACGTTGTTTCTCACCACCACTTAACTGTTAAAAAATGCATAGTCCATGAAAATTTGAGAGATTATCATCATAAAATTTGGTTTACAGTATTACATTAGGGAGGAGGGGACCCAGAGGTCTGTGTTCCTCTCTTTCCCCACAAGCATGTTGATAAGGACTTGGGTGTCAAGGAGTGCCAACGTTCCACACCGAATAGTATGGAATACTCGGTGGAGAATTTAAGGGAAGATTCTCCAAGTGCTTGTTCACAACAGGTTACAACTGTTCAAACTACAACCATCACACCAATGGCATGCCAATAAAATTGCATATTTTAGATCAGATATTATATATGATAATACACACGATTTTCTCTTACATACATCCATACTATGGATGCTTCTCCTGAGATTTATAATAACAAAACCATATGTGCCCTAAACAAAATATCACGATACTGAAAAACATTATCCAAAATAAATAGTGGTATCATCACCTTTAGCCCTCGTTCTCCCACAACAGTGGAGTATTTTTCAGGAAAACTCGTGATAGTGTCATGGATTGCTGCTTTCCGGGCGGCTTCATAGACCTGTAAGCATACAGCAATTAATAAGCTAAGAACATGATGGAACCTAACAAAGGAAATTTGTAAAGTGAAGAAGCAAACAAAGGTATAGCAGTACAAAAGGTACCTCCTCTTCTGTTGCTGAAAGCCGACCATAGTGAATGTTATGAAATATGGTATCATTGAAAAGTACCTACACATAATCACTCAGGTTTCACAACTTGCAAGACCTAGCAAGGGAAGAAATATGTTATTCTAGAAATAGATGCTTTGTTTACTTACGGTATCTTGTGGAACAACACCAATAGACTTCCGTAAACTCTCAAGGGATACATCCCGAATATCTTGATCGTCTATCTTTATCTGTAGAGAGCAAGTTGCAAATGAGAATTTGAGAGAAGCAAAGAGCACCTTAAATATAAAAGGCAACTACCAATCTTTAAACTAGTCATTCAGCAAAGTCAATTACATGTATCAAACCACGGCGTTGGACTCTAGTATTAGCCATAATGATTTAAGACACTCTACTTGCAAAATAAATTACTGATGCACACATCTATAGAGCCATATAGTACAGATGTATAAAATCTAATGACCATCGATCCAAATAGGACAGTAAACATCAAATGTCATATATAGCATGGAAATATAGCTTAAGCTTAATAAAGTATATCATTTCTTACACTTCCAGAATGGGGATCAAAAAATCTGAATAGCATTCTGAGAAGGGTTGATTTTCCTGTCAATCATGTATGAATATGAAATGTCAGAAATAAGCACAATAGTAGCATAGACTATTCACAAGCCAGAAAATAAAACAGAAAACAATATCCAAATTTGAATACCGATACATATCATGTTTCAGAAGTCAGTATCTTACACAAGATCTGATAAATATTAAACTTCAATGCAAAAGCATGACACATGGATGGATTTTCATCCATGATCTTCCATCAGATATCTAGTCCGTGTCTTAGCAGTCACAATGGCAATATCCATTATTCAACGAAGTTACCAAGAAAAGGTGAAACAATAATGAAAGCCTCAAAAAAATTCTAATGAAAAATAAAGGGAAACAGTGGCGCAACTTTGTTTGTGATTGGGGTGGCTAAAAGGGTAAAAATCATTAGTGATATAGTGCTAAAAGGGTAAAAATATAGCCATGGAACAAAAAAAAATTCCGACCATAGGCAGCGGAAAAAAGTTTCGAACAACAGCTGTGCAAGTAGGAAATTTCATCATGGTGATGCTTACCACTTCCACTAGTCCCAACAATTGCAACACTTTTACCAGCTGGCACAACTAGTGATATTCCATCTAGTATCTTTCTTTCTGTGAGGTAACTGAAGCATGAATCAATTTATAATCACAAAAATATTAGTCAAAACACAAAGTTATATTTGATCAGCTGTTAGCTTTTCAATATAGCAAATAACATTTTATCAAATACAAATTTCCATGTCTATTAGGAAATGAATTGTTCAAAGTATCAACTTCAACATGTGTAGAACAGTTATATTTGTATTATAAGGCAGCTAGCGAATTTGCGTGTTAATTCAACATCTCTATTTGACCAGTTGCGAAGTAAGAAAACGAGGAAGCACAAGTGAATTTGTGTGTTTGAACTACGTACAGACCTAGCGAATATTATAGAGTACATAAATATAAATACAAGGATAACAGTTACCTTACCTTAAGTGCCGTAGTTACATAAACTCAATTCATAACTATCATATTTTTGTTAATTCTTATTGAAATTGTGGAGTTTTTTAGATAAAGAGAGAAGAAAAAACATAAAGATTGCGAATTAAGAATTTGGTTTGATATGACTGTTGAATATTTTAAAACAGTATATTTTTTATTTTAAGTAGTGTTTACATTGGGACAAGAAGTTGTCTCATAGTTCGTTGGAGTAACAAAATTATAATAGTATCTCATTTCTAGATTCAAATTGTCCCATAACAATCTTAAAATTAAACATGAAACAAAAAATTTGTCCTTTTTCAAGTACCAAATTTTTAAGCAAATCAAGCAGATCCTATTTGATGGCCAAAAGTAAACTAAAGGAATGGTGGCATTATTATGGAGTGAAGGGATAATCACATACCTAAAATGTACATTCTCAAATTGGATTTTTCCCCCATTAAACCTTAGAGGCTTTGCATTTTCTTTATCCTTAATGTCTGCTTTTTCCTGTCACAATATTAGGAATGGCATGCAATATCTCAAAGTGATGCAGGAAATGACAATTGCCAGTAAATATGATCACATACACAGCATCTATTCGAATAAATGAAGGCCAAAATTTGAGGAAAATTGCAATCTGACACAGGTCAGACTGCAGTCTATATTAGAAAATATTATATACTCGGTAACAGATCCCGTCATAAAATTGACACCTTTGATAACTGATTCCGGCCTAGGAAACCCCAAATGTTATGGGATCCAAAATCAGCATGTTTCCTTTTCTACCTAGGCTGTCTTTGTATAATTCTAACATAGGTGTGTATCAGAAATAACAGTGAATAATAATATTTAATTTCTGAGAATTTGCATCATGAACATAGTGATAGAGAAAGTATCTCTATGAAAGTACTCCCGGAAGCTCATTAGAATGTAGAAATATCATCACTAGTAGAAAGAACTAAACCAACTAATTAATATATTGAACATATAAGCTTGGAAGAAAAAGGACCAATTCAGTTAAATAATTCAATGAATGATATTCTGCCTATTGATAAAAAGGGATTTTCAGATAAGAGACATACATGAAAATTCTCCTTAATACACTCATTTTTTAGATTGAATTTGGTTCCCTTGTATAGTACACTCCATCTTCATAAAGTGTTAATCTCACTCAACCAATTTCCTAGGTTTTGCGGCACCTCATTATTTCACATTAGCCTCCATCATGCTTCTGTCCATGCTTTAGATGTCATCCTAGGCGTGAAGGGCGGCTATGTTGAGATCCCACATTAAAGTATATATGACCAAAGTAGTCTTATAAGGCTTTGGCGATCCTCACATATTTTAGGATGCTTTTGGGGTTAAGTTCCCATTCCAAATTTTAAAATGATATGAAAGCCTCAAACAGATCTATTAGTGGGTAGCTCACGTATGACTGCACTCTAAACGTCCAATCCTAGGTGTGAGACAATGTGTTGTGATCTTCGTTATTCCATTTCCACCGACATTTGTCCCTGCTCCAAATGTGGTCCTACAAATGAGGAGTAGAGTTGAGATCCCACGTTGACTAGCGACATGGCAAAAGCAGTTCTTACAAGGCTTTGACAGTCATTACTACATGAGTTTGTTTTTTTTGTGGTTGAATTAGGTCCAACCCAAATTTTAAGAAATTTGTCTATCTTCTTTTGTCTGCACCGTTCTCGATCTATTCTCTTTTGAATTTTCAGCCAAGGTAGTCAATCACAGCCAAAAACGGCGCGATCCTGGATTTTCTCCAGGACTGACTACATAGTTTCGGCCAACTATCCAGTCACTCCATTCTTGACTTTATGTAGGTGTGAACCATGAAAAACTCCTATAATGGAAGCTCAGATACTAGCATTGTGAGAAATCTGGTATTTTTTTCCAACAAATTTGTTGAACTTCGAAAGTCTGCAGTTCCCTATCACCAAGGCAATAATTATCTCCAAAATGACGAGACCACTCCCTCTAATCCCTTCCTCCTATGAATATATATTACAACCTAGCACCCTAATCCAACCTAATTATTTCAAAATTCCGATTAACGAAAAAATCGAGTAGCAAATAATTGGGTGGAACTACCTAACGGCTAACACTTACATTTAATAATATATGTATACCATATTCACACACACAACTGCATACTCAGGTGAAAGAAAGAAAACTCCATAAGCATACACATTTAGAATTTTAAGAGAAATAACTTTTTAAAGTTTAATGTGGAGGATACCTCAAGTAACTGGAACATAGCTTTCATGTCGATTAGGCTTTGTATAGTTGCACGATAAACACCACCAAGGAAATAGAGTGGAAGAGATAGTTGGAAGAGAAGCCCATTTACCATCACCTGCATATTAAGTTAGATCATAATCCAGGTCATGGTTATTAAATATGGACACAATTTTTGTATTTTACTTTATTGTATATAAACAAAACAACAAATACATTAAATCAAAAATAAACTAATCACAAAATTCACAAAGATCACCGGAGGATGTGATCCTCAATATAAAAGCAAAACACATGCATTAAAGAGCTAATAAAAACTTCAACGAAGAAAAGCTACCCTCGACATAGAATTTAATTTGATGTAATTTTACCAAATCACCAACAGTCATTGTGCCATTCATGATCCCATGAGAACACAAAACCATTGCTGTTGAAAGAGCAGTACTAAATATAGCGGTTTGACCAAAGTTCAACAAAGCAAGACTCTGTTCGCTTTTCTGAGCAGCATCCTCATACCCTGCAAAGAAAAAAAAAAGGATGAGTTTTCTAAGCTGAAGATTCTTAAGCTGTATTTAGGTCATACATCAACTCAGTGTGGGGATTTGGTAAGTTTTCTCCAATAATGACATTGCCAAGATTTTTTAAAAGTTGCTACAGAACTCGATCTCTTTTGACCAAAGAACCGATTACTTACTCTTTAGGTACATGTCATAATGATCAGTTTCATGAACTTCATTATTGAAATATTTGACCGTCTGTAATACAATAAAAGAAAAAAATCAATCCCATAGTGATAACCAAATTGAAGATAAAATCAGCATAAATCAATTAAAGTAATTGGTATTAGTGAATGAAATGCTGACCTCATAATTAATAAGTGAATCAATAGCCCTCGTACTAGCGTCATTATCAGCCTTATTCATGGCTTTCCTGAATTTAGTCCTCCACTGGAAAGGCAGAGAACATAAGAATAAAGAACTTTTCAAAAATCCATTTTCCCTGCCAATGCAGTTGGCTAATAACAAACATACTGAGAACTGAACATAAAAAAAGTGAAATGAAGTACAAAGGTGCCACAATGCCAGTAATGTATCTAACAAGACCAAAAATGAAATAAAAGAGCACCAAACATATTTTCATGTTTAGATCAGTTCAAGGCATGATACCTGTGTGATAGAAAGTGTAAAACCAATATATGCAGCAACTGACAGGGAAGTGATCCACGCAAAAGGTGCTCCATATTTGTAGGCCAATATACCTGATACCATAGATATCTGGATCGATATGTGTTAAAACTGTTGAAGTTGATAAAGTAATTTACAAAAATTGTTAATGAAAACATAGACACCAGGAAGTCAAAATTAAGATACAATTCCCAATAAATATTCTCCGTGATCCTAAATGATCTACATTAGTTGAAATCATGACTCAACTAAGCAACAAGAAAACAATACCTCTAATATGGTGGGTACTATGTTGAACAACGTAGAGGAGAGAATAAAATTTATTGCACCGCTACCACGATCAATTGTTCGACTTAATGCACCAGTTTCTCGACTAAAAAAAATAACTAGGTGAGAGGCATACGCAATGAAACAATAGACAACACAATGCAGAAAAGAAGCATAAAGGGAGGAGAATATTATCCACTGGACAAAGAAGTCTCTCTTCTCTGGTATGTTATCCTTATTTTTTTCAGTATTTCGTTATTTACTTGCGTAATCGCACCTTTCCTTTCTTAGTTTTCTTGATCATTCATTCACAAACACGCATATGTAGAGATACAGACAGATTAGCCATTTCTTCATGGCAGAAGCCATACCTTAGATGATATCGAAGGTCAAGGTCATGCAAATGTGAAAAGACCTACAAAATTCAGATACTAACATTAATTGATTACCGAGACATCATACAACCAACTATTCTGTGATTTTGAAAAATAGGTGGAAGATACACCAGAACTACTCATATAATAAAAATAATTATTGTATAATGTATTTATACAAACAAGTTTACCAAAAATACTTTTACTTATCAGATTAATCAAAACTCATGAAAGTAGCATACCTTCCTTGAAACTAAACGAATTGTCCGCAGGGCTACCTTAGAAAATAAAGCATTCCGCAGTTCTGCCACAATCAGTTGTATCATTTAAATAGAAGTCAACAGAATGAATCTTGAAAAAGCAAGGCTCTTCTCAAAGAAACATAGATAAAAGTATCTACATCAATATTGGGATGCCAATATCTAATGGAGAAGAATCACAACTAGGGTAGCGATGAGCCACCAGCTCATGAGCTATTTGAGGCTTTGCTAGCTACAGTTCCTCAAGTTAGACACATTAACTCATGAGTTGGGTTTCAGATAGGTAGACAAAACAATAGAAGTATATTAACCATTTCATTTATAAATACCATTGAAAGCAGAAGCTCCAGAACGTGCAATCCCATATCCAATCAACACTGCCATGGGGGTAGCAAAGAGTGCCATCATAATAGGATTCGAAGTAACAACACTAGCATTGCCCGTGGCAGTATTCAACCAATCAACTCCAAGCTTGAATAAGAAAGGGACCTGAACATTCAAAACCTGAAAGACAAAAATAGAGCACGAACCATCACAAGTGACTTAGCAGCAAATATCCATTACCAACAACAATAGTCAATAATCCACATCAGAATGTTAAATAGTTCGCTACAACACAATAAATTGGAAGAGCTAATATGTGCTTATCTTATCATGGCATAAGTACTTGTGTAATTGTTCAAAAGAGCTTATAAAAGTAGCTGATGATATGCACATAAAATGTTTTCAAGTTTTTTAGAGTAAATATACAATTTGGTCGCTGAAATTATAGGACCGTGTCAATTTAGTTTTCCATGTTATCAATTTTCCAAAATGATTCACGTGAATAATTTAGAATAATCAACTTGTATTTCACAATGATGTTGCACCAATCTATATACAAGAGAGAATCTCTCAAGAAAGGAAAAATAGAAAATTACTTTGTCAACTATAATAAATAGAGAGTAATCAACACTCCCCCGCAAGCTGGAGCATGCATCCAATTTGTTACATATATAATTACCTGAGGTCCGCGTAGAGGTTTGGTGAAGATATCGGCTAATTGATTATTTGAGCTCATTGAAGAGGTTTTAATGATGTCAGAAAGGATCTTCTTTGTCATAAAGTGACAATCAACTTCTATGTCTTAAATCCTCTCGTGAAAAACAGGATTTGTAGAAAGATAAAATGTCGATTCATTATCAAACATAAGTTCCATAGGGCCAAGCTCATAAATTTTCAACTCTTGTAATAAATGTTTCAACCATAACAGTTCACAGGTAGTGTAGGACATAGCACGCTACTCTGTCTCTGTACTTGACCTTGCAACAACAGTTTGCTTTTTACTTTTTCCACGAGATTAAGTTTCCTCCAATCAAAACACAATAACCTGATGTTGATCTTCCATCATTAACATTATCTTCCCAATCTGCATTTGAATATCCAACAATTTTGGTAAAGCCTCTGTCGAAAAAAACAAGTCATTTCCCAAGTGACCTTTTAATATACCTAAAGATCCTAACCACGTCATTCCAATTACTATCACATGGTGAGTTTTGAAATAGATTCACAACACTAACAGAATACAAAATATATGGTCTGGCCATAGTAAGATAATTCGGTTTCCCAACTAACCTCGTCTATCTGCCTAGGTTAGGATATGGCTCTCCTTGATTATGTAGAAGCTTCACATTAGGTTCTATGGAAGTATCAACTGGTTTACAATCAAGAATCCATGTCTCTTTCAAGATATCAAGAACATATTTTCTCTGAGAAATAGCACTGTCTTCATGAGACTGAGCAACTTCAATCCCAAGAAAATAACACAACAGACCGAAATCTTTGGTAAGAAAGTGGTTGAATAAGTGTTGCTTTAGGTCTTTAATGTCTTCTTGATCATTACTAGTGATAAATATCATATATACATATATACCACAAGATAACGACTTTGTTCAAAGATGAACGTCTAAAGAATACAGAATGATCTGCTTCACAACGAATCATGCCAAAATTTTGAATAACCTTGTTGAATTTTCCGAACCAAGCTCGATGTGATTGCTTTCGACCAATACAATGTCTTTTTGTAACTTGACCATACTCCCCTGAGGCAGAAGGTTATGTAGATGATATTGTCCGTAGGACCCACAAGCTTTAAGCGGTCTCAGCAGAACAGGGGAGGCAAGTCATACAGAACAAGCGGCGGGTGGCTAGAGTCTGGCGTGTGGATGACGCATGCCATAAGTCAATACCAACATAATGTCATTATAATCCTTATAAATACCAATAGATGGATGGGATTTTACTAATATTTTACAATTTTAGAGAATATTGTTAGTATAAAGGACTAGATCGGTACAAACCTATAATTTAAGAGACCAAATTGGATATTTACTACTTTACTTATTTCCATAAGCTCCTATAATAAAAAAAGTAAAAAAGTTAGCAACGATATAACTAACCTTAGCTCCAACAAGTAAAAAAGTTGCAGCAACAACCCGAAGCTGAAATTCAAGATTATCTTTCATCCAAAGGTAACTAACAAGTGATTTAAGGATCTTGATATCAGCAATTTGACCACCACCTGGTGGCGATTTAGCAACAGTAGAAGCAGTTTTTTGATTCTTGAGACTTCCATCATCAGTTGAAAACGAAGCTCTGCTATTTGATGATGATGCTGAATTGGAGAGAAAGCATTTTATAGAGAAAATTGAACTTGGACATGGCTTGAGTTGACGGTTAATGAAACTGATTCTGTAACGGTAACTGCTTTTGGTGGGAATTGAGTGGCATGTGGTAATGCAGGAAGCTGTTAAAAGCGACCGGACACGGTTGCCGCTGCCGGAAGTGGTGGGAACGGCGTACCTTGAAGCAGCGGCAATCATTTTTGTTTTCTTCAGGGAATGAATAATGGAGAAAGAGATGCTTTCTCTGAGGTTCATTCATTCATTTTGCTGCTGCACCGGAGTTTTACATACATGTGCTTGTGATTATTTTATCATTATTCAAGTCAATACATTCACCCACCCCACAACTTGTATCCATTTCAAACACCACACAAACTTCTCTCTTTCAAACAAGATAATTATTTCGTCTGTTAACTTCAAGGTGGATTCTAGGGTAATTGGACCCTCACCCTAGAATCCACCTAACTTCAAAAGTATTTGTAAAAAATACCAACTTTTTTTTTTTTACTTTAAAAAAGTTTAATGCTTTTTCACCACCACACCTCCAATTTTTAAGATGAGTGTATAGTATCCACATCATTATTTATTTTTAAAATTATTAACCGTAAAACATTACAATTAAATAATTAACACTACATGAGAAATAAAATTCATGGAGGGTAAAGCTTAGGAACTCTTTCAAGCACTTCAATTCAATGGTTTGTTTTTATGGGATTATTACATGTTATTTTGGAAATGGATTGTAAGAAAGTAATCGATTATGTATGCTAAATCACATTACACTAAATATGGATCTCGATTACATGATTGTAAATCATATTACAATAACTATCAAGGTTTTGCTAGACAGTCAACTAGTAGTGCTCACTTTCTAACTATAACATCTTTCTCTTAAGCTCTTCATAACACTTTTTATTACATTACTGATGGTATTTCTTTCATTATCACTGAAATGTCTCGAGCTTCTTTGAGTCGAAAACGGGAAAAAATAACAACCAATCTAGATAGATATTTCTAATATCTACTGGAATGTGGTTTCATAAGAATCACAGGTTCACGAGGAAAGAGAACAATCTATCTTTTTCTGGAATAAGATTACTGAATCAATCCACTCTAAAAAAATGTAAAAAATAAGTCAGCTGCAAAATAAGCAGCTACATGTCACTGGTCAGTCTAGCACTCCATATACAAGTAAGCGCTTCTTGTTATTTAGAAGTGCTTAAAACGTGCAATAATACGATTTATAATCTACATATCATACAAAATTTTGCTGTCTACAGAAAGCCAATCCAACTTCATTTATCTAACACTGAAGAGTTCTTTTGAACACTAATAAATTATGTATGAATTTTTCAAATTCACCATTATATAGTGAATCGATGACCCTGCTGCACTACCCAACAATAAGGAATGTGATACTCTGAAGAGATCTTATGACTGACACTGCACCGCTGAGCTTCAAAATGGACTTAATACATACACCATTAACATTGTGCAATGCATTTCTTCCCATCTTGAGTCGATAAAGGAAGATGGTTTCTATAATCTTTATGCTCCCAATTTGGTGGCCGAGTCAATTGCATCAACAGTATTATTTTGCTGTCCCCAAAGCTGTGCATATCTTCCTGCATTTGCTAAGAGCACTTCATGTGGTCCATGCTCAACCACCTTTCCATTTTCCAAAACAATGATCTGAATATTGCCAAAAAAAATATATATATATCTTTTGATATGAGTAATGCAATGGCATAAGGGAATATATATACCATGTAATAGATAATATGTTGATAACAACAAGGATGGACAACTGAACTAAGTAGAACATTTTATCATAAATCTATTGTTCTAAGATGAATTTTTTAATGGGGTCTTGCCTTACAATGAAGATGGGTCCAACATATAGATTACTAATTGAAATAAAATCAGTTCAATATGTTCTAGAATAATTTGCACAAACTCCTCTCTTCTAAAAATATATAATAAATACCATACATTTTTTAGGTACAGCTATACATTCTTATATAGTCTACAAAAATCAGAACTGCTAAAGGATGTTAATTTAGATAGAGAGCTTACCTTATCACACTGCATCGCAGTGGTGAGCCTGTGAGCAATGAATATGGAAGTTCGATTGTTTGATAATGACTTCAATGCACTCAAAATCTCTGCTTCTGTTGTGCTGTCAAGAGCACTTGTAGCTTCATCACACAACCTACGAGCAAGACACGGCAGTTAAAAGAAATTGAACTAATAAGTGTGTGTATGCACACTACTCCATCACAATGGTAACACAAACACTCGTAATCTGAAAGAAAAAAAAAAGGAAAGCACCGCTCATGTTTAAATAACAATTTCTGTATAACTATAAGACATTCAATGTTATGAAGTAAAAAATAAGAAAATAAATAATGTCCCGTAGATGAGAATATTACATTGGATGAGTGGCAAGAGAAGACAGGGATTATAAATTCAATTAGAGACAGAGTTGGGCTAGCCACAAGGCCCACAACCACAGAAAATATGGTAGAGTCTCAACATAGGTGGTTTGGGCATGTGCCGATTTGGCATACAAAAGCACCGGTTAGATAAGATAAAGGATAACCCTATAGTCAGATGAAGAGGGAAATCAAGAAAAACCATAGGTCGGACGATTTAGAGGAAAATGGTCTGTATTTGGAAGCCGCATGTGACGTATCTTAATGATATCAATTGATTCATATAGCTGATCCTACACGATGGAAAAAAAAAACTTGGTGGCGTGGTGTTTCAATTGACAAAAATCATAGTTAGATATTTATTAGACAGATAAATAAACCTCCCCAATAAGTTTATCACATTCTGTCCTATTGTCCTGATAAGTATACCCAATAGGACATAAGTGTACCGTCAGAGGCTATGATACCATCTTAAAAACAAAGAAAATAGGAGAAATTTGGTCACCAATCAATACACATCCAATGCATTTTGTAATAAGTAAATAGCCTTTTGGATGAAAAAAATAGTCCAATCATCATAATCAATAGGTAAGATCGGATTCAGTCTATAAGATGAAAAGGCCAAATATCACATCTGTGATCAATTCGTAAAGTTCTTTATTCATCTGCCATCATTCAAGTTGCGCAAGACCCAAGTAAATCAAAAAATACAAAGCTACACAACACAAAAATGTGCCCCAGTATATATATTATATATATATGATCAGAATACTTACAGTATTGCAGGTGCTTTTAAGAATGCCCGAGCAAGGGCAACACGTTGCTTCTCACCACCACTTAACTGTTAAAAAAACCAGACTGAGAGTTTGAGAGATTGGCGTCATAAAATTTTATTTACAGTATTACATTAGGGAGGAGGAGACCCAACAGTAACGTGAGGTCTGTGTCCCTTTCTTTCCCCACATGCATGTCAAAAGGGACTTGGGTGTCAAGGGGTGCCCACATTGAGTACTACGGAATACTCGGTGGAGTATTTCAGTGGCTTGGTTCTTCCCCATTGATAGCTAAATATTAAGGGAGAATACTCCAAGTGCTTGTCCATATCAAGTAAAACTATAGCAAACTACAATCATCACACCAATGACATGACAATAAAATTGCATATATTAGATCAGTTATCATATGATAAAGTTGGATTTTCTCTTATATACATCATCTTTACTATGGATGCCACTCTTGAGACTTGCAATAACTATTGGAGATATAGTTTAGTTTCATATTAGTCTAAGTAGATTGTAGTATATATAGTTGTAACCACCCCATTAGTGGGTTAATTCAATCATTTGTAACATTACTCTTTACTATCAATAATACACTTTCAAAGCTTTTCTCTCCTTCATCCATGGATGCCATGTTTCCTAACAATAACAAAACCATATGTACCCTAAACAAAATATCATAAAAGCTCAATACTGAAAAACATTATCCAAAATAAATAGTGGTTTCATCACCTTTAGCCCTCGCTCTCCCACAACAGTGGAGTATTTCTCAGGAAAACTCATGATAGTGTCATGGATTGCTGCTTTCCGGGCGGCTTCATAGACCTGTAAGCATACAGTAATTAATCAGCTAAGAACAAGTTAGAACCTGACAAAGGAAATTTGTAAAGTGAAGAAGCAAGCAAAGGTATAGCACAACAAAAGTTACCTCCTCTTCTGCTGCTGAAAGCCGACCATAGTGAATGTTATGGAATATTGTATCATTGAAAAGTACCTGCACATAATCTCTCAGGTTTCACAACTTGCAAGGGCAACAATACGTAATTCAAGAGATAGATGCTTTGTTAACTTACAGTATCTTGTGGAACAACACCAATAGACTTTCGTAAACTCTCAAGGGTTACGTCCCGAATATCTTGATCATCTATCTTTATCTGTAGAAAACAAGTTGTGAATGAGAATGTGAGAGAAGCAAAGTCCACCTCAAATATAAAAGGTAACGACCAAGCTTTAAACTAGTCATTCAGCAGAGTCAATAACATGTAACAAATCATGGCGTTGGACTTTAGTATAAGCAATAATGATATAAGACACTCTAAATGCAAAACATAACGCATGTACACCGTTAAGAATCCTACATTGGATGAAATATGGCCTGAAAATGTGCTTATAGAGTGGGTAGTCCTCACGCTACAAGCCGGTTTTGTAGGGTTGTATTAGGCCCAACCCAAATTCTAATATGGTATCAGATCCTATCCAAGATATGCTGGGTCACATGCCATCAGGTCACCGCTATCGGGTCATTTGGATCAAGCTCCAGATGTCTAGCGCTGGGCTTGAGAGTGGTGGGTAGTCCTCACCCTACAAGCCGGTTTTGTAGGATTGTGTTAGGCCCAACCCAAATTCTAATATACACATCTTTAGAGCCATATAGGACGAATGTATAAAAATCTAGTGTCTATCAATTCAAATAGAACAGAAAACATCAAATGTCACATATAGCATGGAAATATAGCTTTAACCAAATATAGATTAGATTCATTTCTTACACTTCCAGAATGGGGATCAAAAAATCTGAATAGCATTCTGAGAATGGTTGATTTTCCTGTCAATCGTGTATGAATATTAAACATGTCAGAAATAAACACATTATAAGCATAGACAATTCACGAGCCAGATAATATAATAGAAAACCACATCCAAATTTGAATACAGATACATTTCATGTTTTAGAAGTCAGTATAACACAAGATCTGATTGATATTAACTTTCAATACAAAAGGGTGATTCATGGATGGGTTTTCAACCATGATCTTCCATCAGATACCTAAAGCATGTCTTAGAGACCACAATAGCAATGTCCATTATTCAACGAAGTAACCAAAAAAAGGTGAGATAATAATAGAAGCCGCAGGTTAATTTCCATTGAAAAATAGAGGGAAGCAGTGGCGCAACTTTGTTTGTGATTGGGATGGTTAATGCCTTGAAGAAAAACATTTGTGATATAGTGCTAACTGCTAAAAGGGTGAAAATCTATCCATGGAACAATTTTTCTTTCGGACCATAGGCAGCATAAAAAAGTTTCTAACGACAGCTTTGCAAGTAAAACAATTTAAGAAAATAAATAATTTCATCATGGTGAAGCTTACCACTTCCGCTAGTCCCAACAATTGCAACACTTTTACCAGCTGGCACAAGTAGCGATATTCCATCTAGTATCTTTCTTTCTGTGAGGTAACTGAAGTATACATCAAAATATAATCACAAAAATATTAGTCAAAACACGAAAGTTACATTTAATCAGCGTGTTGGCTTTTTAATATAGCAATTATATTTGTATTATCAGGCAGCTAGGGATTTGATTTTATCAGTCGAGAAATAAGAAAATGGGGAAGCACAAGAGATTTTTTTTTGGACTAGACAGCAGAGAATATTATATATAGAGTATATAAATATCAACACAAGGATTACAGCTACCCTAAGTATCGTTGTTACATAAAGTCAATTCATAATTAACATATTTATGTTAATACTAATTGAAATTATGGGATTCTAGGTAAAGAGAGAGAAAAGAAGGAAAAAAAGAAAGATTTCGAATTAAGATTTTTTTTTTATATGACTGATGAATAAAAGTGTTTAATTTTATCTTTTAAGTGGTGTTAACATTGGGACAAGCAGTTGTCTCATAGTTTCTTGGAGAAACAAAATTTAAGAGTTCTGAACTGTCCCATAACTATTTTAAAATAATTTTATTTCTAGATTTGAACTGTCACGTAACCATTTTAAAATTTAATAAAATTTAAACATGAAAAAAATTCACATTTTAAGTACAATACTTTTATGCATATCAAACAGATCGTATGTGTTAGCCAAAAGTCAATTAAAGGAATGGTAGCATTATTATGGAGTAAAGGGACGATCACGCACCTAAAATGTACATTCTGAAATTGGATTTTTCCCCCATTGAATTTTAGAGGCTGTGCATTTTCTTTATCCTTTATGTCTGCTTTTTCCTGTAATAATATTAGGAATGACATGCAATTTCTCAAAGTGATGCAGGAAAAGAAAATTACCAGTAAAATGCAGGAAAAGAAAATTACCAGTAAATATAGCCATATACACAGCAACTATATTAAAACAATTCATGAGGAAAATCGTAATCTGACACTGATTAGATTGCAGTCTATATTATTAGGAAATATTATATATTCTGTAACAGATCCCTCCATAGAATTGACACCTTTGATAATGGATTCCGGCCTAGGAAACCCCAAATTTCATGGGATCCAAAATCAGTGTGTTTCCTTTTCTATCAAGGATGACTTTGTAAGATTCTAGCCTAGGTGTGTTTCAGAAATAACAGTGAATAAGCATATTGAAAAAAACAGTGAATAATATTCTTTAATTTCTTAGAATTTGCATCATGAACATAGTAACAGAGATTGTATCTCTTATCCATGTACACCCAGAAGCTCACCAGAAGGTAGAAATTTCATCACTAATAGAAAGAGCTAAACCAATTAATTACTATTAAACATATAAACGCGGAAGAAAAAATAAATTTTCCCTCTTTAGATTTTCCCCTCAAACCTCTATCTGTTTTGATATTTTTCTAGTCGATTTTGTAATTATTTCCCCCTCCTTATTTTGAGATTTTTTCCCTATGTTCAGATATTATTTTTTTCCCCTCACTCTGTTCTAACTTTTTCCCGTGTTATGATATGTTTTCCACTCAGACCACTATCTTTTTTTTTTTTTAATCGGCAAATATTATTAAACGCCATCCCCGCAAGACGCAAGGTATGGACGAAACAAGATACAAATGGTGCCGCATATAGACGGTAAACCATAACCACCTAAAAACAGCCCTGGAGATAAACCCACCAAAACACATCACTAACTAAAACAGACTCCAAAAAAAAAAACAAGCATTGTAAACGATTTTCTCCCATCTGTTTCCTTTAATTTTGTTGTTATTTAAATGTATGTTTTGATGAATACTTGTGATTGTTTTATTACTTTTTTTTAAAACTTGGTATCCGGTCCAAGGACCGACTAATCCAGGGGCCAATCCCACCGTCCGCTAGCGGGGGGCCCAATTAAAGTCAGAAATTGGCATCAGTAGGATTCGAACCTAAGACCTTGAGAGGAGCACACTCATAGGTCGCAAGCCTGCACCACAATACCAGCCCATGTGGATTGTGATTTTTTATTACTATATACTTCATGAATTTTGAGTTATTTGTTTAATTTTACACTAACTATGTGTTCATAGTATTATTCAAGTAATTTGTCTAAAAAATACCAAATAGCGGCCATCCTGCAATACCCTATCCCAATTCAGGATCGGTCGCTCCACGCAGCTATCTGGGATTGACTACCTAGTGTTCAGCTAACTACCAAGCGACTCCATTCTTGTCTTTATTATGTAGGTATGCCCCATGAAGAACTCCTACGATGGAAGCTCAGATACCAGCATTAGGAGAAAACTGGTATATTATTACAAAGAATAGGGAAAATCTAATTAAATACAACAACAAACTTGCAGAACATCTAGAGTCGGCAGTTCCCTATGATGATGAGATCGCACACTCTAATCCCTTCCTCCTATGAATATATGTTACAGCCTATCCCTCTAACTAACCCAATCTAATTATTTCCAATTAACTAACAAATAGAGTGGTAGCAACTAATTGAGTGGAACTACCTAACGCATACACATAGTAATATATGTATATCATGCTCACACATAAGTGCATACTCAGATGAAAGAAAGAAACTTCATAATAAAAAATACACATGTAGGATCTAAGGAGAAGATAATTTTTTAAAGTTTAATAGGGAAGATACCTCAAGTAATTGGAACATAGATTTCATGTCAATTAGACTTTGTATAGTTTCACGATAAACACTACCAAGGAAATTGAGTGGAAGAGATAGTTGGAAGAGAAGCCCATTTACCATCACCTGCACATTGAGCTAGATTATTATCCAGGTCATGATTATTAAATATGGACAGAATGTTTATATTTTGCTTTATTGTATATAAACAAAACAACAAATACATTAAGTTGTCAAAGAGACACTAATTACAATTAGACGGTATAAAAGCAAAATACATGCATTAAAGAACTAATAAAAACTTCAGTGAAGAAAAGCTACCCTCGACATAGAATTTAATTTGATGAAAATTTACCAAATCACCAACGGTCATTGTGCCATTCATGATCCCATGAGAACACAGAACCATTGCTGTTGAAAGAGCGGCACTAAATATAGCATTTTGACCAAAGTTCAACAAAGCAAGACTATGTTGGGTTTTCAGAGCAGCATCCTCATACCCTGAACAATGAGATCACAAGTCACAGCAGCACAAGCACATAAATCATATATCAGAACTAGGAAAGCATTCAAAATGAAATGAGAGAAGCTGCTACAATCGTTGTTTTGTAAAATAAATAACAAACCAAATTGTACAAAATCTACAGACACCAGTATCTAGTTATTATTCCTTGACAGAAACATATTTCTGGTCCTTCTTAGGCTTTGGGTCTAATTCAACAACAAAAAATTGGCTTGTAAGGTGAAATTGTCTTAGCTTTATAATCTCTATTTAGGATGTACCTCTGGTCAATGTAGGACTTGAAGTTTTCCCAATATACCACTTCGTGCCCAGGGCTCTATTAGGCTTGGTACAAGAATATTACAGGTGGCCCATCATTCCATCAATAACGAACCTAAAATAGGCTCTCAATCCATCTTAAGTTTTAGGTTTAATAAACCCCACAAAACCGTCTTGTAAGGTGAAGAAAGATTGCCTGAGCTTTATAAGCTCTATTTAGCTCATGCATCAAGTCAATGTGGGGATTGGGTTTTTTCGATAATGACGCTACCAAGCTTTTTAAAAAGTTGCTAAAAAACTCAAACTCTGTTTGACCAAAAGACCGATTACTTACTCTTTAGGTACTTGTCATAATGATCAGTTTCATGAACTTCATTATTGAAGTATTTGACTGTCTGTAAAACAAGAAAAAGAATGGAAAAATAAAATAAAATCAATCCCATAGTGAAAATCAAATTGAAGATAAAAATAAGCAGCATAAATAAATAAAAATATTGGTATTGGTGAATGAAATGCTGACCTCATAATTAATGAGTGAATCAATAGCCCTGGTAGTAGCGTCATTATCAGCCTTATTCATGGCTTTCCTGAATTTAGTTCTCCACTGAAAAGACAGGAAACATAAAATTAAAGAACTTTTCAAAAATCTATTTGTCCTACCATGTTTAGATTGGTTCAAAGCATGATACCTGTGTGATAGAAAGTGTAAAAGCAACATAAGCAGCAACTGACAAGGATGTAATCCACGCAAAAGGTGCTCCAAATTTGTAGGCCAGTATACCTGATACCATAGATATCTGGACGGATATGAGTTAAATCTGTTGAAATTGTTCAAAAAGAAAGAAGCAAGAGTTGGGATGATAAAGTAATTTAGTAAAATTGTTAAATGAAACATAGACACCAAGAAGTCAAAGGTGAAGATACAATTCCCACTAAATATTTTCCTTGATCCTAAATGATGTACACTAGGGGAAAACATGACTCCCTAAGCAACAAGAAAAAAACTGAGTCGTACCTCTATTATGGTGGGTAATACATTGAACACCATAGCGGAGAGAATGAAATTTATTGCACGGCTACCACGATCAATTATTCGACTTAATGCACCAGTTTCTCGACTGGAAATAAAATAACTAGATGAGCAGCATACACAGTGAAACAATAGACAAAACACCCACAAGGAGAAGAAAAGCATAAATAGAGGTGAATATTAGCCACTGGGCAGAGAAGTCTTTCTTCTCTGATATGTTATCCTTCTTTTTAGTATTTCACTATTTGCTCTTAGCATGTTAGCTGTTACTTTATAGTATTTCACTACTTGTGTATTCAAACTTTGCTTTTCTGAGTTTTCTCAATCATTCACCCACACACGCACATATGTAAAGATCGAGACAAATTAGCCACATGCAGAAGCCATACCTTAGATGATATTGGAGGTCGAGGTCATGCAAATGTGAAAAGACCTGCAATAGTCGGATACTAACATTAATTGAATACCCTGACATCCTACAACCAACTATTCTGTGATTTTGAAAAATAGGTGGAAGATACACCAGAACAGTTTCTGTTTTTACGGAATACACCAGAACTGTTTAATAAAATAAAAAACTGCAATGTATTGATTCAAACAAGTTTACAGAAAATACTTTTGTGTATTGATTCAAACAAGTTTACAGAAAATACTTTTACTTATCAGATGAACCAAATTCATGGAAGTAGCATACCTTTCTTGAAACTAAACGAATTGTTCGCAGTGCTACCTTAGAAAACAAAGCAGTCCGCAGTTCTGCCACAATTAGTAGTATCAATTAAATAGAAGTCAACAGAATGAATCTTGAAAACCAAGGCTCTTTACAAAGAAACATGGATCAAAGTAACTACATCAATGCCAATATCCAATGGAGGAGAATCGCAGCTACCACGTTAGCTCATGAGTTATTTGAGGCCTTGCTTGCTACAGCTCTATAAGTTAAACTCATTAACTCATGAGTTTGGTTTCAGCAATAAATTTTGGCTCATTTAGTTTTCATATGATTGACTGTGTGTGTGTGTGTGTGAGCACGTGCGCAAGTGTGTAGTGATAATAGGACAATATTTGTGTGAGTGAGCAAAGTGAATTTTGACCATTAGATTTAACCATGAATTGTCAAGATTGAGTCGCCATGTAATCATTAAATATAGTTATTTGTAACATATATGGATGGTCAAAATTAACATTATCTCCTATAATATCTAC
>Ga0315914_1002834_pt1 | contig 26490 bp, 24 predicted proteins | sample MpolenodulesMG_FD_203920 | JGI IMG/M metagenome (GOLD analysis project Ga0315914, IMG submission 203920) | Medicago polymorpha root nodule microbial communities from Los Angeles, California, United States - elongated nodules | ecosystem: Host-associated > Plants > Roots > Nodule | place: USA...
AGACTTTTTTGGATGTAATATTTTTTTTTCAATCTCTAACAGCGTTTGAATTGTTTTAGTAGCAATATATATAGCCCAATCATCACTATCTGCATCTTTGAAATTAGTCATGTAAAAGATCTTTGAGATTATGATCAAACTGTTAACAGAACTAAGAATAATAAAGAATATCATAACATGCATTACTTGAAAGGTCAAGTCCAGCTGAGTTAAAGTAGATTTCATGACAGTGAGAAGGATCAAAAGATCACTGGAGAAGTATCCTTCGTACATTCCAACTTCCAGTAGGAATTGCACATCTAAAATAAACTGGTCAAGGCATAAAAATAATGGATTAGAAATTGAAAATCACTTTAGACGTTTAAAAATCATGAATATTGGTTCCAAAGTATTTAGCTACATAAATTTGGTCACGCATTGTGCAAATTAGCTTCAACGTTGCTTTTAATGTCCCATAATGAAGGTCAAAAGAATTAAAGAATAAACAGAAGGGAGGGAAATCACAAACCTGTTTGGCCTCGTCAGTTTGTAAGCTCACATGCTCTTCTGCTTCTGTTACTGCATTGCCTCTCTCAGACTGTCTACCAATTCACTTCAAACACATTTTCTTCAAGTTTTTCAATTTTCCTCGGTTCTAGAAATAAATCCTGCACATGACATAGACTAAACTTCATACTAAATATAAAATCTTGCATAATCATACATGGATGAAAATTAGAATCAATTATGTCCACATGTATTTGCAGCATTTTTTTTCTTGGCAAGAGTAGTTTTTTCTTCGACAATTTAAAAAAGTTCAAAAGGAGACTTTACTAGTGATTGGGCTTTGATCTCTCATTTGTTTGACTAATCCAATGCTGACAATAGCTGAACATGTTACATGTGCAATAAAATCCCATTGCAGCATGATAACATGCATTTAATAGTTTAACTTTCATGTGACAGAAATACCTATAGTGTTACATCTCTCATATAGTTCGTTTCATCTAACATTTGGAATAACAGGAGAAAGTAATTCTGAATCCCTTTCATGCTCTTTTTAGCTAGCTCATAGTTTTATTTATCATTTACAGCTGACTTTCTTTCCAGGATTTATTCAAACCATGTTATCCTTGGAGCTGCAACTAAAGCATTCTGGAGTTTTTGCAATGTTGTATCAAAGCTTCTGGGAGCAATGCTTGCGATGTATTTCCTCTCTCAAATATAAGTAAAAATAGCTAAATGAAGGAGATGTTAATCATTGCAAGCTTGTCACTGTGGCTTGACACAAAATGAAGGAGGTCTAGGCATTATATCCTCGCGGCATGTAAATGAAGCTGTGGCTCTGCTTCTCTTATTCAATTATATTCTGCCCCGATCAATGAATTGCCGCATGGGTTATAAAAAAAAATGAAGCATGCCTTCATTACTACTTTCAAAGGTGAAGATAATTTGATTTGGAAAAAAATAATTCCTGGTGAGTTGAATTTTAAAGATGCCTATCTTTTTAATACACATGCTGCTCAAGTCATTCTTTGGGCCAAACAAATTTGGAATCAATTCATCCGTCCATTAAAGTCTTTACTTTCCTGGAGATTGATGTATAACAAAGTGCCTATCGATGAGAATCTATCTACCTGTGGCTACACTCTTGTCTCTTGGTGAAGTTGAATCCAGTCATCGTATTTTATGCAAGTTCCCCTTTACTATGAAGCTGTGGAGCTAGCTTAGCTCAGTAGTTTCTTATTCTATAAATACCAACTCCATCGTGTCTATCCTAGACGCATGCAATAAAAATTGGTCTCCTCAATGTAAGGACATAATTTTGGCAGCTATTATCAATACAGTGTATGTTGCATTGCATGGCATTGCTGCAACAATCTCATATTTGAAAATAAGAGCACACCTTGGAGATTTACGGTGAATATGTCATTTTGAGTGTCTTCATGACTGGTAATTACACTACTGCTACTTCTCCGTCAATGCAGGAGTTATCTTCAAAACCTTCTTGGTAACCAGTCATCCCCCAAAACTTCCCCTATCAAAGAGGTGACTTGGTATCAACCTATTGCTCCCTGGATCAAGTACAATATGGATGGTACCAAAAGGATACAACTGTCTGCAGTTTGTGGTGGCATCTATAGGGACAAAAGTACAACTACTATGGGTTGATTTGCAGTTAATTTAGGTAACTCTTCCGCCCTTTGTGCTGAGCTTACAGGTGCAATTGTAGCTATTAAAATTGCCTCTAAACAGGTTGAAATTACCTTTGGCTAGAGTCGGTTTCCCAGATAGTCAATCTTACTTTTTAGTTCCCTTCTATTGTTCCTTGGGAGCTAAGGAATGAATGGTTGAGTTGTATAAAGTCGACTAATTGTATATCTTTTATTGTCTCTCATATTTAATGCGAAGGTAGTCACTTTGTTGATCAGAATTGCTCCACCGGTCTTCAAATTTCAAGTGTCTTTTGGTGGGGGTACTATTCCACATGGTATTGGAGAAGATTTTGACCGAAATAGGTTAGGTCTTCCCGTTTTTCGGCTCAAATAATTTCTTGGTGCGATGCCTTTCTATTTTTAATATTATTTTGGGAGGGGTGCTGAAAATCAGCAAATAATCGGTGTTATCTAGGGTGTCAAAATTGTTGATATATTAGATATTAGATAGCATTGTGATGCCTTTGCACCCCTCCTTAGTTTTTTATTTTAAATTTTATGGTTAATTTCATTTTAATCTTTTGACGAAATTAAGAAGATAGTTGCATTTTCTAAACTATTGCGACCTTAATGTGTGGGGTCTGTTGCAACTTGCATTAAAGCTTGCTAGTATGTGATAATGAATCGGATGGGTCTGTCATTCAGGTTATTCTATAGGGGTTTCATACAAAGCATTCCAAAATAACTAGAGAGATCAAAACAAATCTAACTGCAGCATAGATTATTATTGATTGATTACTTTTTTACAATTCTCAGTTTACTCTTTTTTCTGTAGTTCTCTCAGCTCCAAAACGAGTCCTCTTATTTTGCAGATCTTTCATTTAGCTTATCATAAATAGTTATTCAGGAAAAAAATTAGCTTAAATAACTAGCTACAAATACTGTTGGCAAAAAATGAATAAATGTTGTTATTTGGTTTGCACTACACATTACGCACCACCAACCATTTGTGCTAAACCCTCTTGGTATCATCCTTTGCCTTAAGCGAAGGATTCCATACAAAAGTTTAAAAGTTTAATGATTATCTAGTGCTAAAACTTTGTCTTTGCTTTGCACTTTGCAGCATGACTGAGTAATCTCTGCTAAGACAAAATTTACATACAATTTCAGGCAGCACATTAAGGCATGGTATGGACTCTACTGCATACTCCTCAACATTAGCGTATAAAAATGTTTTTAAATAAGCAGTGTTTTTTTTTCTTCGAAAAATCAGAGGAATGCAAACCCAATGACAAGGTGCGAAAAGGTTGCAAAACAACAGCATATCAGATTATAAGTATCCTATCATCAAATCTAAAAAAATAACAAGGTATGAAAGATAGCTAAGAAATCATGAATCGATCCTGATCACAATTCTCCTCTAAGCCAACAAAACCAGATACTGACATATGAACTCCCATCAAATAGCCACTCACAACCAGAATTTCAACATTGTTGCAGAACAGGATAGAAATGCCTCCTGCATACTTCAGAGAAATGTTGTAGAAAAAATGATACATTATAATTCCATAATTTTTCAGCCTTTTACAAAATAAGCTTCACTATTCTGAATTAAATATGTTGTAATCAAGAGTGTTGGATTTGATGGTTAACCAGTTCCAAGACAATACTTTCACGTCCTCAACCATTTTCTCAACGCAAATATCCTCGTTTTGGAAAACGTTTATCGTTTCTTGTATTCCACATGATCAACCACACGACCTTAATTTTCTTTGCAACTATTCTTCCACTGTTAACCAGTCCAATAAAATGATCTAAATGAGCCAAGCAATCCTTTTGGAGCGCATTACAGTTTAGCATCCCTTGACTGATCACTGCTCAGTGCTCTCTTATGTAACATGTTATCTTCTGTAGCTATCCTATTTTGAAGCATTCTCCATACCAATATTTACATCTAAACGGTTTCAAAGAAGAACCCTGTATAGCATTCTCTAATCTCACACTAAATGTTTTCTTTCTTCAAAATTATCAAATCTCATACAAATGAAATGCATATATAGTCTAACACAAAGTGAAATGGTGCCTAAGCTACACATAACTAATGACACATCGTTTAAGTTACCTAGTGTTTAGTTACACACACAAACTAAACTTGATTTCTAATTAGAAGTACGATTATTGCATCCCAAAATTAAAAGTAAGTCTCAAGTTAATTCTCTGACCAAGAGATTATTGCTAAGAAAGTTAACAACTTGGTGCTTCAATTGTGTCTCCTTTCCTTCCCTTACGCCCTTCAACTCCTAGCTCTTGAAGCTACTTATCCTTCATGTAGAGCTGGTCTTCATTCACTCCCTTTTAAGAGAATTTGTTTTCAAATTTAACGTGCAGACAACTTATTGATCCTCATCATGATTTTTTAAATTTCTTAATTCTTACATAAAACTTAAGACAAGACTTAGTATTTTAGGACCGATGGATTATTATTGTTGTTATTGTTATTTTATACTTATTTAAGGATTTAATTTATATTTATATTTCATATATTACAATTAGTAAATTTTAAAAGTTTGGCCACATGTGTTGCATGCAGTGGGATTGCACCATTTGGCAATCAGAGTGAACATGAGAACAAAGGTTGTAATAAGCAAAGAAAAAACACTCGTTCCATCTTAAGACATAGAATTTAGTTTGTTAGACAATGTTATGTTGTTATTAAATGAAAAGACACTTGTTCATTCGTTGGACCTAGTGTTGTGTTTATTTTCCCTCCATCACGGTGGTTTGTTTTTTAAGGTTGACATGCACAAATGACACAAGACCCGCTCTAAATTGAAGAGATGATTTTGGATCCAAACATTTCTCACATTACATTCCATTTTGAGTAGAGAGAGAAACCACATTATCCAACACACTCTTTTCTCTTCCACTTTCACGTTCCTCATTCTCTCTTCCTTTCTTTTTTGTTTTTCCTCTTCTCTCTCTTAATACATTTCTTTCCTTTCATTCTTTTTCTTCACCAGGTATATACCACTATTCATATTCATATAAGAATGATTATGTTTTTCCCATTTACTTGTATGTTTATTGATGTCAATCATGCATTGAGCTGCATTGTCGTTTTGATGGACGTGTTGATGCAGGTTTTGGTCAATTGATTGCGGTTTTGATTTCCTCTGGTGAATCATTTCAGATAGTTCTGTGATTTTTGGATCACAGATATGACCAACACAAATGCCGAATTGTCTCAGGTTAATTATAACATCTTTTTATTTATTATTCACTTTGATCACTTACTTTTCATGCACATAATCTATTGGTTGTAAAAATGGTACATACATGAGTTTTTATTTGATAATTGAAGAACGAGGACGGTGCTTCTGTCTGCAGTTATTATTAATGAGGGGAAGAGTCACGTGGTTATTATATATGCTATGTAACACCGACATCTCAGATTGAAGGCGTGTCCGGTGTCTGACACATGTTAGTGTCGGCCAATGTGATTATCGATAACAATGTGTCAATGACGTGTATATGTACGTGCTTCAAATGTTATGTGTCTATTTTGCAGGGAAATAATGGTGCTCCCCCTCCTAATCCCCAATCTGGACCACCAGAGCATCAGAATTCTCGAGGTTCCAACAACAATGCGGTAATTCTTTTCCTTTGATTCCAAATATGAAAATTTCAGTAATTTTGGATCAATGTGGCATTATCAGGACCAATTTCATTTTGGCAATTGTCCTCTATTATTTTTGACAATATTTTATCACTCTGCTTAAATCGTTTGAAGCGCGCAAATTGTAAAGAAAAGTCTTCACTGTTGAATTTAGATAACTTAAACTCAATACATTTTCCATATCTCTTTTATACCTCATCTTGAATTCATGTAATTCTACATCTTGCAGATTTTCAAGAGTGGACCACTTTTTTTGTCTTCTAAAGGTGTGTTTCTCTCCACCACCTTACATGTTTTCTTCAAAGAAACTGTATACATTTTAATTAATTTGTAATGCAATGAGTAAGTGTAGATATTGTGTCTTTCTATCTTTTTAACTAGTGAAACAATGCATTTACTTAATATATGTAATGCACTGGGTGTGAATGTGTCAGACCAAGTTTTTTTCCCCCTTTTGTAGTATATATCATCTTGTTTCCCATATATTTTGCATCTATGTCAACCTCTCTTTCTCCTCTATATTGCAAACATCTAAAAGCTTCTTTTATATTTAATGCATTAGAATTAAATCCATAATCCATTCCTACCAATTGATTTATCAAAGCAAGCCATTAGCTCATGGGTATTTTGTGGTGAATTTCATTCATACTTTTGGTGTAACTTAATTCAAATGTTCAATTTGCTATCCGACCATTTGGATTGAAAGCCATTTAACGTAAAACATTCACGAGTTAATGGCTCAACTGACAATTTTGCTAGAAATGGCAACATTTTGGAGACATTGTAGTCAATGTAAACTACAATAGAAGAGAGAATAATTTACTAAAGAGAATAGAACTTTATACGAGGACTTGAAGAAAAATTTGTAATGTCTGATCCTTAAATATATATTGAACTTGGAAGAGAAATCTTTGATCTGAACCAATATTTGACAAGTAGTACATAAAGAAATAATTAAGTTAAACATCAATATTATTTTTTTGCCATCCAGGCATATCCACAATGTCAAATTGAAATATTTATCTATGTTGATTCTTCTTTTAGTTCTTCTAGCATTTTGTGAAGTTATTATTATTGCATAGTTTTTATTACTTGATGTGTAGGAATTGGATGGACATCTTGGAAGAAAAGGTGGTTTATTTTAACACAAACTTCTCTTGTTTTCTTCAGAAGTGATCCGGTAAGTAATTATTTTTTTTTTGGCATTTGAAAGAAAGTAGAAATATTCGTATATCTGTCTGGAGTCAGTACTAGATATTTTTTCTTTATGACTCTGAATAATTATGACTATATCTAATAATGAACTCATCATTATCATTTAGGGACCAAAATCATGTTCAACTATTTACTAATGAAAAGGCCATATAGCCAGAATTTTTGACATAATGAGTCGGCATACTTATTAAGTTTTAGATGAATGAGAGATCATTGTCATTTTATAGTATCCTTCAACCATCCTTGAATCTAGATTTAACTTCGAAAAGTTATGGCTAATATTTTAATTTTTTGGCTACAACAAATAGGAACAAACATAATCTCGGCTAGAGTTTGAGATTGGAGTTTTTTTTTTTATTTTTTAAAATAGGAGGTTGAGGTTGGTGCTGATTCTGAGACAAGAAAATGTTAGGAGCTGGAAATAATAAACATAATATAAACTAACCATGCGCAAGGCATGAATTTGCAGCTTCCTTGCTATATCCCCTTAGATGTTGGGAAAACAATTTTGATTTTTCAATACGAAATTGTCTTCTAAAGAGAGATTATGAACATAGATAGATTGCTCAAATAGATTCTTTACCGACTACTTTCATCATATCGGCTTTAGTTACACAATGTCAGATAAAAGAAACCACAGCAACACTTGCACATACACACAGAAACACCTGTGACGCAAATGGGTCTACTTGTTTCGTATATTGTGGATCTACAAACTTGTTATCATAAAGTCTTCTATTACCATTTGATGCTTTTCAGAATGCCATCTCTCCAAAGGGAAATGAAGTGAATTTGACCCTTGGCGGCATCGACCTCAACAATTCAGGCAGGTTGGCTTGTTTTCCCTCAACTACACGTTATTATCATTTGTGGGATTGGGACCTTTCACTTTCATTACTTCTTGTAACTTGTGTTGTTTAAATTTTGTAGTGTTATTGTTAAAGCAGATAAGAAACTTTTGACTGTACAGTTTCCCGATGGTCATGAGGGACGGGCTTTCACACTTAAGGTACTTAAATCTTCTTTTACATATCCTATCTTTCAAGAGATGCCTTTTTCTTAAAGATGTTAGAATTGGTATTATGTTAAATTGTATTTCAGCCCATATTGTTTATTCAATCCTCTAACTCTAGTTTCTTTATCTTCTTTCCCAAGACCTGGATTCTCTATCTGCATGATATAAATTTCATTGGTTCAACATATGAAATTTAAGTGTTACAAAATGGAGAACATGATAATTGTAATCCAGCAGCTAACACGTCATTTAATCTGTTGATGTTGTAGGCTGAAACTACAGAGGACTTATACGAGTGGAAGATTGCACTGGAGAAAGCTTTGGAAAAAGCACCAAGTGCTGCCAACGGGACGGAGCAAAATGGTATCTTTAGGAACGATCAAACTGATTCAATTGATATTTCTTTGGACCAGTGTATGCTCTTGTTATAATTGTGTTTTACACATGTCACTTTACCTCACAGTTGGACCTAGTCGTGCATACACTATAAATGTTGTTCATGATCGATTTGCAATGTTTCTCGTAACAACTTAAATGTCAGAACGTAAATAATTTTTGAAATATTGATTGTTAAAACTGTAGCTTTTCTGATTTGATCTTTGCATGAGAGTTACTTATCCATTTGTATAATGGCACTTGAGAGTGGTAATGGTTAAAAATTTGTTCCGTCTGATATGATGTCTCTTTCTGTATAAATGTGTTAAACTTGGTTTTTTTTTCTTCTTTTTGCCCCCCTAATTTAGAGTTATGACATTTGCAAAATACATTTGTTGTGAACTTTGATGTGATTATACTTGTATTTAATCTAATGCTATAAAAGTCAATAAATTTTCTTTCCTTTGATATGATTTCTTCAGTGAATGAAAAAGAACTAGCCAAATCTACTGTAATTGGCCTACCAATTTTACTTGCTTTGGAGGATGTTGATGGAAGTCCTACATTTTTGGAGAAAGCATTGGCATTCATAGAAGAGCATGGTGGGTTTTATTGGGAAGGACTTGCATTAGTTACTTAGAAGCAATACTGAGCTTGAATGGCTCCTTATGTAGCAAAAATTATTAAAGTGTTTCACATGGAATAAAAATCTAATTTAATTTAATAAAAATATTACAAAATAGGAGCCAGAGTAGAAGGGATCTTGCGACAAGCAGCTGATGTTGATGATGTTGAGCGTCGAGTTCGGGAATATGAACAAGGTTTGTGCTTCTGCTCTTTAATTTTTTGACTTGCCTATGCCTCCATTTTGATTATATTGCATGCTAAAATAATTTTTACATGTCTAGCCATGAAAACATGTAACAATATTTCATGCTTTGCCACGGAAATACTCTGATAAATATATGGTGTTGTTTATCAAAGATAATTCCTTATCACATAGACCAACTAATAGATCTTTATTTTGAATTAGTGGAATTTCCTTATATCTTTGAATGCATTTGATATGCAAAAGACATTCTTTCCAACATAATAACATGGGTGAAGATTATGAAATTTTGTAGTTTTCAAAGAGTACTTTTTGTTTTGCCTTTTTTTTTTGGGTCAAAGTTACTTGGCATGTTTCGGAGAGTTTTATGTTCTTGAATATTTCACATGGTTGCAGGAAAAGTTGTTTTTGCTCCGGATGAAGATGCACATGTCATTGGTGATTGTATTAAGGTATCTTCATGATCTATATAGCACCGATACTTTTCCGTGTTTGTGTCGTGTCCAATGTCCGTGTGCATAGTTGATGATAAACGAATGTGATGTTTCCTTCAGGTAGCTCATGCATTATTATAACCTCATATTTCTATAAATTTGCAGCATGTTCTTCGGGGATTACTATCTTCTCCAGTCCCTGCATCTTGTTGTAAGGCGCTGTTAGAAGCTTGCCGTAAGTTTCATTCTAAATTTTCATATTTATCTAATTTAAAAGAAATCTAGGACCAGGCAACCCAATATTTCTTTTAATCAAAATTCATTTTCCATGAAATTTAACTCTCCATTGTTGAAATTTGGCACAACTATTAGGAACTGATCGCAGTGTTAGAGTTGCTTCTATGCGCGCAGCAATAAATGACACTTTCCCTGAACCAAATCGCCGCTTATTGCAAAGGTATTTGAGCAATAATTTTCTCTTTCCCATTTCTTTCCTTTTGGATAACTTATTGATAGCTATCTTTTTCATGCCCATGAGCTACTTTCAGCATATTTCAATATGCCTCCCCCATGAGGATAGCATTTAAAACCACCAACAGCTTATGTGAAAACTGTTTAATCACCTCTTGGATTGTAGGAATATCTTATATATCAGCTCTTATAAGATAAACACTTTATTAATAAGCGCTTGATTAAGTTGTTTACCTAAATGCACAGGCTCTTTTGCACGATATGATGCCTTCACATTACTCAAATCATGTTTTTTGGCAGTCTATATTAATGATTTCGTTCTTGTCCAGAATACTTGATTGTAGGAATATCTTATATATCAGCTCTTATACGATAAACACTTTATTAATAAGCGCTTGATTAAGTTGTTTACCTAAATGCACGGGCTCTTTTGCACGATATGATGCCTTCACATTACTCAAATCATGTTTTTTGGCAGTCTATATTAATGATTTCGTTCTTGTCCAGAATACTGTTGATGATGCAAACTGTGGCTTCACACAAAGCTGTGAACAGAATGAGTTCTTCAGCTGTGGCAGCTTGCATGGCACCATTACTTCTCCGTCCCCTTCTAGCTGGAGAGTGCGAGATCGATAATGATTTTGATGTAGGAGGAGATGGTTCTATTCAACTTTTACAAGCAGCTGCAGCTGCTAACCATGCCCAAGCAATTGTTATAACGTTATTAGAAGAATATAACAGCATATTTGGGGTATAATTACATCTCTTGATTTTACTTTTTGCATGGCGCCCATTCATAAAATGAAACCATGATGCATGCATCCGTTAAACTCCTGCATGCATCTAAATGGGATTATTTTTTGCTATTTTATAAGCATCTCTTCAGAATCCTAACTTGTTAGTGTTGTAGCAGGAAGGCTCTGTGTCCCCTGACATATACACCGACACAGAAGAGAGTGGGTCTGAGAGTGAGGAAGGTACTGATGATGATCTATCCTATGATGAGGATTATGACGATGAATCAATACACGAGTCTGATGAGGATGAAGAAGATGATCTTGTCAGCGAATCCTACACTGAAACTGGAGATTCTGAAGATTACAATGACAAGGTAAATGCTTTTTCATTTTTCAGTATTCACTGCCCTTGTTTAACTGCTCTTAGTTTTTATTTTACCCTTTGTGTATTGTACAAGCTATCCCCTTACCCTATCTAATTCAAGTTTTTTGTAATGGACAGGATCATGACCATTCTAATTCAAGTACAAAATCTTCAGAAGCGGGTGAAGAAAACAAAGTCAATCAAATGTCATTGAAGTCACGTGAAGGCTCACCGACTCAACATGAAAATACCGAAAGCAGTGAAAATCTCATGAGTCCAAAGAAGACTGCTTATGTAGACCAGTCCAATAAGGCTGCTGATATGGTTGGAGAAGTTTCCACTGTTCTAGCTAGTAAGCGTGATTCATCTTCTCGTAGCCCTTCACATATGAAAAAATCTGCAACCATGTCTAATGGCCCAGCACCTCGGCACCGAACCATGTTGGGGCGCACCTCTGTGAGTAAATCTTTTCAAAATTAACAATGCAATTCTTCATATTGTCAGCTCTTTATTTGTCGCTTGCCCTAAATTGGCTAAAGCTTATGCAGTAAATGTTTCTTTCCTACTTTCTTTGAGTGTTAAATTAACTATGTACTGAAGAGTTGGTGGTTTTATGTGTTTCATTTTTTATCTAGGCAAGGAAGAACCTCTCCATGGAATCCATTGATTTTCCTATTGAAGAGGAGTAAGTAATTGACATCTATCAACTGTGTGTAATTCTCTAAGCCTCTAGTAATAATTTTGCAGTTCATACTTTATCTCATTTGCTGCCAATTTAAGTTGTTTCTTGATACTATTACCCAAGGTGAACATGGATTAGTTGTAAAATGTTTTTTTTTATTGACCAAACAATATTAGAGATAAACTGAAAGAAGTAAAATTTCTCTCTAATTCTAACGGTCCCTACAGCTGCAGCACCATACTGCAGCAGTAGAGGATGCAATTTCCGTTGTCCTTACCCTGCCTTAATTTTTCTAAATGTTGACAAGACCTAGCAGTGATTTGACATGGAGGGTGTACAATGCTGCTATTAGTTTCTTCATGTTTCTCTGTCCACTAATTTTATGTTTAATTATAGAGATGAAATTGAAAATCTCGAAGCTACCAAGACAGAACTACAAAACCAAATTGCAGATGAGGTATCTATTTACTTCCTCTATGATTAACCTTGTTTATGTGTTTGAATTATTTTCTTCGAAGTCAATAGCCGTTCTACTTACTGTTGTAGGTGAAAGCAAATGAAAAGCTGCAATCTAAGATAAATGAACGAAAGAAAGACATGCAAGAGCGGCGATTGGCCCTTGAGCAAGATGTATGTTCATTGCGAAACGGATTTCCCTCTTTCTTGTAAAAATAAATTAAAGATTCTTTCTCTAAATTTTTCTTTTCACAGGTGGCTAAACTACAGGAACAATTGCACAAGGAGAAGAGTTCTCGGGCAACTCTTGAGGTAGGACTTTAGTTTCTGATTTAACTGATGTTGGTATTGATGAAGAGTGCTGTCAAGTTCACTCAAAGGTGGTTAATAATGTGTTTTGATCATTTAACTAATTCATAATCTCCACAATTTGCACAGACCAGGGCAGAACTTGAGGAATTAGCTCTAGTAGAAGTGGACCTTTCCAACTTAGAGCGGATGGTTGAGGAGCTTGGGAAGCGGCTCAATGTTAAACTTGAGCATAATTATGGATCTACTTCAGATATCAGTAATCCATCGCGGCAGTTATCAAATAAAGAAAGAAAACTGTATGTTTTTTGTATCGCTACCCATGAGCTTGTTACTGCATTCTTTTCTTCTTTTATCCCGTATCTTTTTACTAGCCCTTTTGGCTCCTTGACTGTGAATATTACCTTCTTCAGTGTTTCTTTTTGGTCGATTAATTCTTTCAATGGTAATTAAATTTTACTCTTCATGGGGAATCTTTTTGACAGGAAATATAAGGGAGATGCCGAAGTTGCTGCTGCATCACAATCTGAAAGATCAAAGGTAAATCTAATAAGGCTTTGTTCCTTAGTGCAATCACTCCCTTATAATCTCTCCCTCAAATAAATTTTATAATGATATTCTTAGAATTTGGATTGGGCCTAACTCAACCTCTCAAAATCAGCTTGTAAGGCGAATGGGATACTTCTTACTTATTAACATTTCTTATGCAATATCACATGCAGTGTGATATTCAAGACACACCCTGATATCTAGGATTGGACATCTAGAGCGTAACTCAAATGGCCCGATAATGAGTGGACCAACGAATCTAAAACTAGATTTGAGAGGGATGCCTCCCACTTATATAGGCCATATCACATTTAATGTGAAACTCTAAGTTGATGAATGAATTACGCAGAACTACACTTAATTTGACAATGCTGCATATACGTAGGCCATATACTACTATAAATTAAAGTTTTACATCTGTTGCAATGCTGCATCCCACTTTGTACATTTATAACAAGTCTATTTTTATCCGTTCATATGTTAGCAGGGAGATAAAAAAAAGTTTTGAGTAAGATTTAAAATAATATAATAATAGGGATAAATTACCCCCAATTCATCAAGGGGTAATGTAGGCCTCACCATATAATAATAGTAATAATCATGAATAAAACACGGCTCTAGCATGCGCAAGAGGCTAGGTATTAGGATATTTTAAGTTTGAACAAAGAAGCATTCTCTTCTTGTTATAAAAATCCTATAAAATTTATTTAGTAATTGGCCTCCCTATCATTAGGACTTTGTTAGAAAGAAGCAGAGAAATCAAATTAGTGTTGTGGTAGAAGTTATGTATTATCAGTAGGCGGTTTATTTTATTATTATTCGATGTTGTGTGTGCACTAACTGCTATGTAACTTCTGTAGGAAGCCAGGAACTGCAGTAGAGAGTTAGAATAATAAATATAGGCTGAAAGGGAAAAGGGAGGGCATTCGGTTGTTTTATGTTTGGTTGGTTGTAAGAGACTAGGCTCTCTAATTTCTAGAGGTTGGATTATTGTATTGCTTCTTCTTCTTGTAACCAACTCTGCAGAATGTTATTCCAGAGTGTTGTTGATTATAATATAAGTTATATTTAGTTTATACTATCCCTCACTTGGCCGTAAATTATTTTCTATAGTTTATACTTGCTGCAAGAAAACAAATATCATAGTTTCTCAACCTTTGTGCAGTTAAAAACCAAAGGTTGATATGTCAAAAAAATAATAAAACAAAGGTTGATAATAATTTTCAATCTAACATTTCTTAAACCATGGATGATTGGCAATGTCGCGACAGGATGCCTATCTTAGTGGAGCAGAAAGTGATACTGAGAGAAAGCCAGAGTCAACACCTTTACCAAACAAACAGCCACCAACTAGTTCCAACAAGAGATCTAGTTCAAAGGGTGAGGTAGGTATCAAAAAACCTACTGTGAATTTACATAAAATTAAGTACCTTCTTCAAATTTTATAAATAAAAACAAAAAAAGAATGGTTACCAGATACCACTGATCTATCCAAAAGTCGATAACAATGCCAAGTTTTTTCATGATCTTTTCTTTCAAATTGATTCTAGCTATTCTAACATTTCATAAAAAAATATCTTAGGTTCTTTATCCATGTTGTTTTTATCCTTGTTGCATCGCTTTCACTTGCATAATATTGCTTAGTAATAGGGTGAAGAAATCAAATCACTCTATGCACGGTGAAATTTGCTGCTAGTTTTTTAACATAGCTAACTAATTTCTGTGTGTTCCAATAAGATAAATCACATAAGTCATGTTAAAACATGATAGGACTAGTGGAGTAGATAGACTTATTTATTTAAATGCTTTCACAACAGGGAGCAAATCCTTCTGCATTCACAAAACTGACATCCAGGCTGAACTTTTTGAAGGTGGGCCGAAGTCAAGCTGTAAATGAACTACATAACGCAGATAGAGGCCGAGAGTCGAGTAACTCGTCACGCAACCAGGATAAAGGAAAAGGATCTGAACGTCAAGGATCTGATGTGACAAACCCAGAAAAGGGTAGAGTAATGGACAATTCCCAGTCACTCTCGGAAAAAAGATCGAGCAAAAGTAAATCACATCAAAATTCAGAGAAATTAAAAAAGTCAGACAGTCAGCCAGGCTACCACTCAGAAGGATGGGATCAGCACCCGGCATACTTGGAAAGAGGAAGATCAGAAGGACATCATCAATCTTATAACGTGGATAAAGGTCGATGATTACTACGCCAGGTTTTTGTTACACATGAATTTGAGATGGTACTGGGCTATTGAAATCAGTCATTGTTTTTTCTTTTCCATGTAGCGGCATTGTTCATGTCTTTAACAATGTTTTGCGAGAAGAACCCTACTTTGTTAAGGTTGGCAAAAGAGCCTCTATTCAAATGAGAGCAGCACTGAAGTTCTTTTACTACCCAAAAAAAAGGATGTGCAAAGATTACATAAACTGAACTGTTTGAAGTCTAACATGCTGGTTTTTACCGACTCAGTAAACAGCATGATGATTTTGCAATTACATTATCGTATTTGTAACTGTGACAGCATTCAGTAGTTTGGCATAAGCTGGCAAAGCATTATTAGGCAGATAACCCCTTGCCCAAGTTTCTTTGTTCTGACATATTTTTTAGCAAGTAATTCTCATTATGTCTTCAGATAATCAGATTCTTATATTTAAAGCTCTATGACTCCCACACAGATACAAAAATGGCCATGAAGCTAACAAGCAGAGAATACTGAAAGAACCTACCATTATGTCTTCAGATACCACTTAGAAGAACCTACCACTACAAGTGACATGAAGATAGAAATCTTTTATACAGTACTACTAATTGATTTTTTTTATCGTTTTTAATCAAACAAACTTAATTCATTTCATTAATCAAAAGTGTGGAAATACAAGGAGGAACAAAATCAAAACCTTGGCAACTAGCATAAGAAATGACCGCTCTAGCTACTACTTGATTAACTAAGAAAGAAGAAAAGAAATTAAACTTTGTATATGTATGTGTACAATACCTGTTAACAATGTCACTGACGCAAATTAGAGCTTGATCCACCATAGTCTGAAAAAGCCACAAAACTCAAAGCACTTGAAGAGCTACTTATATATTATCCAATAAGAAAAGTTACTTTGACACAACAATTGGTACCAGATATTTGATACGGTTTTACACTGTAATAGGGTTATGATTTCTTTATTATTATTTTCCATCTCCACAGGATATTGATACTCATAGGCTAACTCGAATGTATTTATTTCGGTGTCCAACATTTTCCGTTGTCAAAATAACATTTCTGTTAAATCCAAAATAGAAATGATTTTGGATGATTTCAAACACAAAGTTTGACATCAAACATCATATAAACATAAGATTTTAGTTTTTTTATCAGTATCTCTTGTCTTCTCGGATGATGATGAGAAAAAGACACTAGCTCCGAGTGTATTTTATAAGGTGTCAATTTTTGTGTCCAATTTTAGTTTTTTATTAGTATTTCTTCTTTCATCGGATGATGATGAGAAAAAGACACTTAACACTAAATGTATTTTATTCAGTGTCAATTTTTGTGTCCAAATAACAACTCTATATCCAATATCCATCAACAAAGTTCTCATATTTTCAGCAGGATTTGAACTTGTGGGATCAAAACCAACCTACATTGGACAAGTCCTGTGAAGTTTTGTCCCTTGAAATTGACATGAATTCTAGTCTAAAGATATTAGCTAAAACAAAATAAAATTGTTAGTAAACATACAGATGAAATTAACAAATGAGAATGTAAATATGAAGAAGATGGCCTTTCAAAAGTTTGAGGATAGTATAAATTATAATCAGTGTAAAAAATTGTGAACATCAAAATCTCCTTACTTATACTAATCCCTACATAAAATAGAACTTATTCATCAGTTAATCATCTTAGAAAATTAATAATGAATAAAAAATTCATCAAAAATCCTTAAGCAGCTTCCTAAGTTGTTCAAGCGTGACAAAAAGAACAACAGTAAAAGGACCCTGTCTTGAAATTGTAGGAATAAAACCCTTATAAAGAGCCATAACCCCTTCAGCACGAACAGTTTTAACAGCACAATCAAGTGCACCTTTATACGGTGCGCCCTCCCCACCAGATCCCACCTTCATACTCATAACCCTAGTCTTTATCACATCAATGGGATTCGACGCAACTGCCGCCACAAAACCCGCCGCAAAACTCGCTACCACGTGGGTCCCAAATCCATCTTTCATCCACCCTTTCTCCAGAATCATCTCCTTGAATGTATCATACGAAGCTAATTGTGAAGCTGTTACGATCATCGCGCGATTCACCGTAAGCGCTGAACCTCGCCACAGAGAACCAATCCCTTCTTGATTCGCCATTCTCCGAATCGCATCAAACACGCCTTTGTAATCCCGTCGCTGATTCACCGGAAGTCTTCCGTCAGCTTGCATACGAACCATCGCCACGTCAGCAGGATTCCCCACGGCGGCGCCGATTCCACCGGCGATTAAACCTGCTGTAATCTTTTTCGTTACCGGCATTGTTCCGATTTCTGGATCGGTCCAGTTTTGTTTGAGAACATCGTAGAGACCCATACGAGTTGTAGAATAGAGTGTTTGACGGAGGACGGTGGCGGATACACCGGAGAAAAGAGCGGTGATACCTTCTGATTGAACGATGCGGATTCCGACGGAGATAGGTCCAGAAACGGTGGGTTTAGGATGAAAGATTGGTGGAGAGTGTGAAGAGTGATGAAAAGCGTAAGCTGGGCGAAGAGGGAGATTCTTTTCGCCTTGAAGCTGCATTCGGACTTTGATTAGGTCGAGTGGGTGAGTGGTGCTTCCGGCGACGATGGAAGCAATGCCACCTTCAAGAAATGCTTTGACACCCATGATATGATAGTTGATGTGAGTGACTGAGAGTGATTTGGTTCCGGCGAAGGATTGGAGAAGAAAACGCGCCGCGACGGCGTTTTCCAAGTTTTGAGGAAATGGGAAGTGATGTAGGGAAAGTATATATAGCCTGCTGTAGGGGTGGGTGGGTGGGTGGGACCCAAAAAAATCTTTTTTTTTCTGTAATTTTTGGACAAACATTATTTTTTGGGTCAAGTTTGGACAATAAATTTATTTAAATAATAAAATTACATTGATAAATTTGTGTAAGTTTCCCCCTAAAAAAATGCGTTAAGTTTTAGTGATTTCCTCTACAAACTATAAAAAAACATATTATTAATTTATTAAAAAAATAAAAGATAATACAATTTTTTTAAAAACAACAAACAAAATATTTTCTTTAACATAACCAATAATAAATTAACTAACTGATTGACTTGAGTGGTCAAATAGAGATTAAAATGGATAAGGTTTGTGTATGATACTATAGTACATGTCCCATATTGACAATTTGAAGAGAAAAAAAATACCTGTATATGTGCCCATACCCGCATGAACAACAATATATGCACACTCTGCCCATTGCCCTAAATTTTACTTAAAAAAATTAATCAGTCATAAAATATAGGAGGCAAAAGGATTATGTCTAGTCGAGCTTTGATATGTCTCTTATCATTTTGATTATTGGACCAAATGTTGTACCTTAACATGATTTGATTACTCATCATTTGTTTTATGTGTCTACGTTTTCACTGGTGCATGTTGTTTCATAAGCCACATGTTGATTAGTCTTTTTTTTTTTTTGAAGCAACGTTGATTAGTCTTGAAATCTCCTTTTAGAGTCATCTCGAAGATTTTATTGTTAATTATGAGTTGACATTCTTACTTGAGCACAAACTAGAGAAATTATTTTATAGTCACAAACACAAATGTATAGTGTTTGAGCACACACATTATAAGATATTTTTAAATAATAAAAAAGAAATTGATAGTAAAATAATTTAGTATTTCAAGAAATGACACTTTTATGTGTGTGTGACCAAACACTATTTATTTGTGTTTGTGACTATGAAACAATGCCTCCGACAAACTATTGATGTTCTTTATTAATGCATCGTGAGTTTGAGAGAAGATGTTATGTAATAGTACTATTATAGTTTTATTATGACTATATGAATGTAGTTTAGTCTTTTCTAGCATCAACTATTTATGTTGTATTGTAACCTTTACTCTTTAAGTTATGGTCATCATGGTATTCTCTTCTTCATCTCTATTTTTATGTGTTCATCATTGTTAACAGACTTTAACAGTAGAGATTAAAACTACGTGGGAGAAAATTTAATTGGAACAAGAAAGTGTCACTTTTTATGGAGGCGAATGACAAAAGTTGATAATTTTATATAAAATATATATATTTAATTCTATATTTTATTATGGATAGAGTACTAGTTTGCAAACTGTAATGAAAATTCATAATTATTGCTGTGGACTTAGAAATGCCATGTAATTGGATTCTTCCGGTGACAAAGTATGTTGCAGTGCAGTAGAGACTAGGGTTATTTTTTGGCAATGATTCACGACATTTCAGTTATTTTTTTGGCTTGGCTGAATCAAACAAATGAAGGTCTCTAGTTATTATCACTTTTATGATCCACCCAATTGTCTGGTGGGAAGAGTCTCCTAATACGCGGCAACAAAACTGCTTAATCAAATTGAATTGACTTTTTTTTTTTGTACAATTGACTATTCATTTAGTAGTATTTTATTAGCCATACAAATTGTTTTTTTTTTTGAGATACAAATTGATTTTTTTAAGGGACAATTAATTAGACAACAAAAATTAATTATTAAACTATTTTTCCTGACTTTCTATTTGGTAATGTCGCGAAGATAGAGATACATAAATACAAACAACAAAAGAAAAATTAAAATAAAATGAGACAAAGTAAGTAATTTAGATTGTTTTCAAGGATTCTGCAATCCTCCTTGAAGAGTTAAGACCCACTTTCTTGTAGCAACAGTATAGGATATATGAAATTGAAGTGATAAATTTGATCAAGAGTGACTAAATTAATTGACTTTCTTCAACTTAGAGACTACAATATATATAAACCTCGATTGATTAAGAATATTACAATCACTAACACTATTACTAGAGCATACAATGTTGAGTTTGTTTTAATGGCAAATTTTTCTTTAATGGCAAAGTAATACTATATAAGGTTTTTCTATTATGTGCAAATTTGCACATGTTAAGAAGTTTAAAGTAATAACGTTGACTTGGAACTTGTGTTTTTTATATTAAATATGTAACTTTTAATCAATAATTATTGGTTTTCAATGAAAAGATACTACTTTTAGTTACCTTAACATATGCAATATTGCACATGTTAGACAAACCCTACTATATATAATAAGAAAACTACAGCATAAGTTCATTTTATTTTATTTTTATCAAAACTTCAGCATAAATTCAGGAACAAGCTACATCAGAAAGAGGAAAAGAAAAAACACCCAAAAGCCCACAAAACACCAAAAACTCGAACACATCCCTCCCAAAGAATCTCTGATCCGAAAGAACCGAACCAACTGAGGAGAGAGCAAAGCAAGCTCACTAGAGTCAAACTAAAGTTCAAACAACGACACGTTCGATTATCCACTACGATCATTTTAGAAGTCATGGTTGGACCAACACAGTCCCATAAAATCAAGTTGTGTGGTGAAGATTTGTTGGGAAATGCCTGCATAATTTCCCTCCTCCGTGAACTCAAAATAGGCACTAGCGGAAACGTGAAAATATAAGCGTAATGACACAGAGAATTTTAACGTGGAAAACCTTCTAATTGTGAGAAAGGGAAAAACCACGAGACCCTTGGGCCTCTTAAAACTTCCACTATAATGATAATGGGAATACAACAACTTCACCCTTAGGTGGATCTCACTACAATGTATCTCTCAATTTGTAAGAAACTCTCACAAATTGGCTCACTATTTCTCTCACAAGAAAACATTCTATGAGGATCACTATCTCTTGAGCAAGGCTCTCTTTCTCTCTTGCTTTTTGTTCTTCTTCTCTTGTGGTGTGTTGTGAGTGCTTGTTCATGGTCCTATTTATAGGAGAAGCAAGCAAAAGTTGTCTTACATGCATGAAGACACTTGTCATTTGCCTTTCATGCAAAACACCAAGTGTCCCTTGCATGCATCACAACATGTGTCACTCATGCACTACACCATGTGTTACTCATACACTACACCATATGTACACCATGCATCTTGCTACTTGTCATCACATGCAACCTTCCATTTTGTCAAATGTATGTTGGTCATGTGACAATGGCTGGACCCCACAAGATTGTCATCACTTATAAACACTTTTTTCAAAGTAATTATTAACATTGTATGCCTTAGATCTTGTAATATCTCACATCTAGAGAGAGGTAAGTGTATAAACATTTAAAAGTCGAGTTTAAGGTTTTCTCTATCTTAGACTAGGATACCATCCCATCACCCTAATTCTTTTATTTTAAGAAATAAAATAATATTGTGCACTTATGGTTAGTTATGTAGTTGAATTAACCACAATTTTAAATGTGAATCTTATCTTATCTTAATCTTAATATATATAAATGTTAGACGGTCTCCAATCAACTCTAATCCTGCCATTTTTGACGGGTCTAAATAATTATTTTGAAAAAAAAGGTTGCAAGGAATCAAACCGGGTACCTATAATAACACCTTAAAGCTTTTACCACTAGACCGCCAACATTTTTATTGAAATTTTGTTGCTTCTAAAATAGATATGCAATCTTAAAGACATTTTTTTTAAGCCACCAACACTCATTTTTATTGTATTTATTTTCACGATTGATTACTTTCACATAATTTAGTTTATGAGTTTGATTTCATATTAACTTTTGTTGATGCAAACAAAATGTTTCTAATTTTCTTTTTTGAGATTTTGTATGTTGACACTCTCAATCTTATTTAGTTTGATTGTTTCTATGATTTTGAATGTAACTATAAAATTAATAATATAGTCAGTTTTAATACTTATATATTAAACTCTACAAAAACTCGTACGTCGTATGGGTTAGAGTCTAGTTAAATTAATCATCTACCATTACTCATTAATGAACATGATTAACTAAATATTATTTCTCCCTGTTCACCAAAGGATTTGGAGGTTGGGAAATGTTCTGTCCCGATAATTATATCGCACACATAATCCTCTCACTTCCACATTTTGACAAATAGATATAATCTTCAAAATTGATTAGAATAATCTTAATATATATATTTCTCTCTGTGTGTGTGTATTGTATTAGAAAAAGCAAGCATTGCAAAACTCAACTTGACTTTACGAAAGTAATTATTTTTCCTTAAAACCCAATTTTAAATTTTATAAAAGTTATTTTTTTATTTGTAAAATTTGTTGATATTATGTGAAACTGTAGAAAATGGTGGGATGAATGAGATGAGAAAACTCCAAAAACTAAATGATAGTAACAAAAATGTAAGGCAGTTAAAAGTGAAAAAAATAAAGAAAAAAATGAAAATATGTAGGATTTAGAAGAGAAACTCAAATTCTCACACTTTTATTGTTTACATACATATTTTCACACTTTTCTTTTGAAAGAACATATTTTCACACTTATGAGTTAGAGGTGTTACAAAAATTATCAATCACACATGGGAATTACTTATTTCATCCCCTTTTACTTACCCTACAAGAAAATTGTCATATACCTACAGACGTTTTTAGTGACGGACGAAAGACCGTAGGTATTGATAAGCTTTACCTACGAATGTGGTCGTAGGTATAGACATCTAAAAAAAATAAAATAAAAAATATCAAAATAACACAGAGAGCGCGCATAATGAAATTGTAGATCGGGAAAACCCCATCTTTTCCAATTTTTCCCACTTCTAAATTGCAAAAAGACAAAAACAAAAAAAATAACTTCCACGAACCCCAACTCTCAGTCTCCACGTTTCCAGAATTCCAAATTCTCATTCTTCACCCTTCCATAATCCAAATTGAAACCTCACTCTTCCAAATCTAAAATGGCCAAATCAAAACCTCACTCTTTCTTCCCCGATTGAAACCTCAGCTTCTCTTGTTCTTCACCATTCCCAAATCGCGACACTATTCATAGCAAAATCGAAATCCTTGAAGAAATCAAAGGACACGAATCTAAAGTCAAATCCCTCTATCTAAAAGCCATCGAGATTCCGTAAGCCATCAATTTTCACTTTTCTTCTGTTCTTACTTTCTGTAAACCATCAAAGAACACAACTCTGTTACTGGGTTTTCACTATTTTCACTTGATTTTTTTATTTGATTTTACTATTATATTTTTTTATTTTTTTTTACTATAATAGTATTTTCACTTACTGGGGACACTGTAGTAATAAGTGGTAACAATTATTGTAATGAAATGTGATTTTATTTTTAAGGTGTCTTTCAAGGAAATTTTGTAGGTTTTGGGAGTGTTTGGATTGATGTATTTGTTCTTATATACTGGCATAAGTGTTGTGAGACACTTGTTTGGTAAGAACTTGTGAAAACAACTTATGACATGTTCATAAGCTGTTTTCAGCTTATTTTCATAAGTCATCAAAGTTAGGTTATGAAAATAGCTAGTAGTTTTTGCTAAAACAATATAACTTGATTTTGGCAAGAACTAATTAATAGTTTTATAAGACTGTTGTTTGCCAAGAACTTATGAAAAAAAAACTAATGGCATGCTCATAAGTTGTTTTCAGCTTATTCTCATAAGTCATCGAAGATACTAATTTAATTTGATTTTCCCATTTACCCTCTGACAAGGATACCAAAGCTACCAAACTCCCCTGCCAAACATAATCTTAAAGTCCAGTATTATAAATTGTGGCTACCACATGTGTCCACCACTTGCAGAATCACTTATGACCTACATGAATTGTGGTCATCGCTGCAAGCAAGTTCAATATGGTTGCTTTCATAACCACCTCACCACTTCCCTCCCCTATTGTGGCTGCCATTAAACTTACTCTTCTGCAATTTGCATATAATATACAGTTACTTGGTTCTCACTTTGAGATGGAAATACTATTAATTTAATCACTTTTTAGTACTAGTTTTGATGATGCGAGATGTTTATTTTTTGCCACCAGTCCACCAGAACCAAGAGACTAAAATAAACGATGAATGAGGTAAAAAACTGAGCTTATATAGTACAGAAAATATAAAGAGCGTTTCTGTGAAAAGTATTGACAACGATGAACTAAAGACATTAGTGTTACATACACTGGATTTGATTGTTGTTAGAGCTGTTAAGATAAGTAAAGAGATATTAAAAAAAAGGTTAAAAAGATAAGTAGCGAAGTAGCGAGACTGAAGCAATTATGGCCAAATCAACGGTTGTAACTCATTCACATATTTTCATGAATTTTCATTCGCTATATTTAGAATTTTACTTAAATGTTATATATCTATTTTGCTAAGTGAGCTTGTTAATGATCTGTTCGTTTCAGTTCCAATTCGTGACTTGTTCGTTCATGTTCGTGACTCGTGTTCCAGTTCTCTCCTCGCTCTGCTCTTCATCTACGAATTGCTGGTATATTTTGCTTTCTCATTCTTGTTTTATTAAATTTTGATTCAGATTTTTGTTATTGTTTCATTTTAATTGTTGTGTTAATTTAAATCTATAAGTTGTGTTGTCTTAATTTGAACTATTGATGTTCAGCTCTTTAGTTTGAATAGTGCATTGATTGTCAATTTTCATGCTTTGAAAATTGCACGTTTATCGATTCAAGTTTATGTTTATGTTTATTCACGAGCAACTAACACATGACACAAGTGAAGTTACTCATAATATTGATGGTTTGGTTCGGCTGGAAGTTGACAATGATAATGCTTTCTTTGAAGTCGTGGTCGATGTTAATAATTTAGGTGATGTGGAGGATGAAAATGATGAGTTGAGCAATATTATGGAGATATGAATAATTTTGGTTATGTCTTGTTTTGGTTATGTTTTAGTTCTGTATTGTGCTGGTTATGTTTTGGTATATGTAACTAAAAAAATAGTTTCTAAGTTCTATGGAAATCTTAATATTATTGGTTTTGTTTTGGTGTATGTAATTAAGCTCATCTTCTCTTTGCATTTGTGCTTTATGTACATCATAATATTACTATGTCTGCTAATATATTGAGTTTAGATTATTTAAGAAACATTTTCATATTTAGAGCAGCAATGGCTGGAAGAAGGAAATTGAGTATTGGGCAACGAGAAAATAGTAATGAAGGAAGACAGTCCATTCCCACAAATTTAGATTCAACAAATGTGCAAGGAAGTAATGGTGCAGAAACTGGTTCTTGTCCTAGTCATATAGAAAGTGTCATACATGAGTCTGTAGAATCTCACTTCATTCCTTCTGACATAGAAGCTGGAGAAGAAGAACGTATTGTCGAAGGTATAAATTATATACCATTTTCTATTTTGTTCATTTGTCTTATTATTTGAATATGTTTTTATGTTATTATGTCTTTCCTTTCACTTGTGAATGTAGAACCTAAATGACGTAGAGGTCCAACAAGAATGTTAAATATATGGGAAATGGATGATGATTTCATAATTGTCAAGTTGGATAACTATGGACGACCAATTGGTGACGAAGGGACGGCTTTTACTCATTTTTTAGGTAGTATTGTTAGAAGGTCTCAATTTGCACCCATCAACGTTAAATCTTGGAAAAAGATGCCCTCAGACAATAAAAAAGCGATGCTGAAAGAAATAGAGGTATAATGTTTGCAAGTTTTTTAATTATTTTTCTATCAAAATTTGTAATATAACTTACCTTTTCTATTTAACATCTCTCAATGTGTAGAAGCGATTTGAGTTTGTTCCTCCAATAACTGATGTTACGCGAGAAACGATATTATCTAATTTGAATGAAAAATGGAGACAATGGAAGGGTGATTTAAAGGCTGCTGGATTTGACTCAAGTAAAACAATTGATGAAATTGTATCTGGAATTGAGTTACGTGATGGTAGGATTGACGAAGTTCAATATCGTGCGTTGGTTGAACATTGGTTCTCTGAAAAAGCACAAGTAAGTTATACATATTATAAGTAATACACTAAAATGCGTATTATTATGACTAATATTTTATACCAATTGTAGAAAGTGGGCGCAATCAATAAACAAAATTGTGCCGAGTATCAGGACGCCCATTGTATGGGGACAAAAAGTCTCCCAAAATTTATTGATGAAAAAGTTTGATTTTTGTATTTTTCATTGGATGAGTGTATTTAAAAATAATAAACATCTAATTTGTTTGTTTGATTTTTAGATGAAAAGGGAAAAGGAGTGATGCCTGGACGTCAAGAT
>Ga0315914_1002835_pt1 | contig 26482 bp, 6 predicted proteins | sample MpolenodulesMG_FD_203920 | JGI IMG/M metagenome (GOLD analysis project Ga0315914, IMG submission 203920) | Medicago polymorpha root nodule microbial communities from Los Angeles, California, United States - elongated nodules | ecosystem: Host-associated > Plants > Roots > Nodule | place: USA...
AAAAAATTATAATTTTTTTACCAAAACATAAATTAAATATGAATTTTTAACCGTAAAAAATATAAAAATTCATATTAAATTCATGTTTTGTTAAAAAATTCTATTTTTTTTTTGGAAGAGATTCTTAAATATTATTATTTTTTCTACAAAATTTTATTCAAAAATATGAATTCTACATATGAGTTTACTTTAAAAGAGGGACTAAAAGTGAAGATGGGAAATTTTTTAGAAACTAAAAGTTAAAGAAATTTTTTAGAGGGACTAAAACAAAAAGTTGATATATTTACAGAGACCAAAACATATTTAACCGATGAAATTTTTATCTTACGTTGACGATTAGGTTCTTAGAGCAATTCCTAGATGAAATTTAATTCAATACACTGTGACTTAGATCTCATAATAGTTGGCCAAACACGATGATATATTATATGATCATTTTTGCAAATTCATATAATTTTAAGATGAATATAAAGCTAACTTGAGTGGAACAAATTTTTTTTTTTTAGATAGACACAATAACACTAGTCATTAGTCATTAAGAATAAACTTACAAAATTTGAGATTCGAATCCAACATTCAACTTGACAATTTTATTATTTTTATCGATTAATTAAGACTTGTGATGAAGTACGCTCTATTTATCATTAATCAATATCTGGTATTCGAGACTTAAAAAATGGGACTACATCTTTTTTAATTCATTAAACTAATGTAGTCTTTTATTTTGTTACAAACCTAATGTAGTCTACTTAATGTAAGTCCGGTCGAGTATAAAAGTTTTTATAATGTAATTTTGTTTCTTGTGTTTTGGTCTTTCATCAACAATATTTATAGGCTGCAATGGGGACAAGTGTTAATATATTTTATTTCCACTCTCCATCTTATCTTCAAATCTAATTCTCTTTATGTCTTGTTTGTTAAATTCAATGATAAAATAAGTTTAATTTAACATTGAAATATTCTCTCATTAATTGTATTTGGTAAGGTAGTTTGATGGTTTTTTTTAGAAATAGTTTGATGGGTTAAACTACAATTAATTATACTATATTAGTGAAGTCCTCCTGAGTTTAGCTCAGCAGATAGAAACAATGCATAATATATATAAGATCTTGGGTTCAAAACCCCAACCACTACAAAAAAGAGAGAGACTATATTAGTGAAATTTGAGACAAATAAATAATATAATATAAATGAAACATTTGAATCCACTTGAGTTGGTATTATCATATTGATTTAAGAGCTTAGAGAGTACTCTTCATCAGAGGTTTATGTTTGATTGTCTCCTATGCTAATTTGATAGGCTGATATAAAACCATTATAGTAAGTATGTGGGAGTAGTTTATATTAGGAATCACTCGTTTCCTAAAGTCAATGCTACTCTGTTCTCATTGCTGTATATTGCAAGGAAACCACCTAGAAAATCAATAGCTACAGCCTACAAACCATACCCAAAACTCAAGAATTCCAACCCTATAAAAGTACACAACTTCGTACCATAAAATTCATCAACACAAAACCTCACCATCACAAAAAATTCAAAAACTTCATCACCATTATGGGTTGGGTCGCACGCAGTTGTTGCACATTATGTTGCCTTGTAGTCCTCTTCGTAATTACCATCATCGTCTTCTGGATAATAGTCTCCCCCTCAAGCGTGAAATTTCACGTAACCGATGCAGCTCTCACCGAGTTCAACCTCACAAACAACAACTTATATTACAATTTCAAAGTGAATGTCACAGCAAGAAACCCCAACAACAACATCATAGTCTATTATCGAAGAATTAGGGCCATTGCTTGGTACAAAGACAATGATTTCAGTCATATAACTTTGACACCCTTTGATCAAGGACACAAGAATACCACTTTTCTTGGACCTATAGAATTTAAAGGAAATGCTATCATCAAACTTGGACGTCAACAACTTAACGAGTATTCTGAAGAGACACGTCTTGGGATTTATAAAGACTTGGCCGTTGATTTTGATATTCGAATTAGAGCTAAGTATGGAAGCTTCTATAAGAGTGGTCGGTTTAATCCACCGGTTCTGCAGTGTCGTCGTTTGAGAGTTCCTTTGGTTTCTTCTTTCAATAGTAACTCATCATCACCATTTTCTTTTAGTACCAGAAGATGTAGCAGTGGTGATTTCTTTACGGACCGTGATCTAAATAAAGCAGCAACAGTTTGATATCTTTAGGTGGATTTTCTTTTATACAACTGTTCTTCATATCTTCATTTGTTTTGTTTTAAGAAATATTCTATTCAATTATTTTTAATTTCGTTTCACCTGATGTATGTTCTTGCCTTCTTTTTATTTGAATCGATAATTTATATATATATTGAAACAAACCTTTGATGGAGCCAAAGTCTTCTACATATTGCAGAACAAGCTATATTCCATATGAGATCTATCTGGTTGTGGTAACATAGTCGAAAAGTAGTAAATAGCCGTTGTTACATTACACCTAAAAATAAATAACTTGTTAGCCAAGATCGGAAGACATGCGATTCTATTGTAGACGTCAATAGACATGCGATTTTGACTAACATGATAACAAAAATATAAAGATGTTAGTTAATTTTGTCAAAAAAAAAAGATGTTAGTTAATTGATATAAAGTGGTGTAACTCTTTTTTCATGGGGGGTTGTGCGATCACTGATCGCAGGCCAACTACAACAAAATATGATGTAGATTTCACTATTTGAGTTGATTTTAGGATAACACCTTTCCAAAAATCCAACTGAGGAGGTCATTTTCTTAGGTTACGGGGCTTCATGATCATCCATTGACCCTATTGAGGGCAAACCATTAATTATAACTTCATAAAAAACAGAGGTGGGAATATGCCAGGTTAGGTCAGGCTTTGATAGGCTCGAGTCTGACCTACGAAAAAATTTACAGGCTTGAGCTTGCCCTATAGCCTTTCGTAGGCCTATTTTTTTTGGCCTGGTCTGGCCTATTTAAAAGCCTGGCCTGATGATGCTTGAAAAATAGTTGCCTATTTCCCATGCATACTTGGTGCAAGTATACATTGTTGCAATAAATAGAGTATCGATCCCATGAGGATTGTCGCGCCTAAAGCTTCTTCCAAGACCTAGTACTTGTGAAATTAGCCTCTCTTTATTTGTCGCCCGGTTCAAATGAGTTTATCCAAATCAACAATAATTTAGATGTCTCATCAATTCGATCTTTAGTCATTTTTTTGAAACACTAATTTGGATACCTGGAAAATGTGGTTAATGATGTTCTAAGTAAATTATATTGAGTAAATTATCTATTGAAGTAATTAACACATTTAAATTGTGTTACCAAGTTAAATTATTCTCAAAATTTATTGTCAAATTTACGTGTAAAATAACATTTTTGTTTGAAAATGTGATAAATATTGGAAAATTTAGTAAAATTATCATTTCATATACATGAATCACCATTTCACACCCTAAAACTGTAGGCGTTGAACATTCATCCTTTGAAATTTGAAAATAGACAGAAAAGAATCTTGGTCTTTATGTTAATCTATAAGGACTAGTTTGACAACACAAAAACATAAGCAAATCAAACAAATGTAGATTTAATTGATTAGACATTTTTTTGGAACGAAAATCGAACCAAGGTGAATCGTTACACCTCTATAAAGTGTTTTGCAAATAGTTTTTTTTTCTCTCTTTTAAAATATGTCTTATGAATTGTTACATAGACAAAATGATAGTCACTAAAAATACAAGTAGAAGGTCCCTGTGAGCTTAACTCACTTGGTAAGGGATAATGCATATTTTATGCAGGGGTCGGAGTTCGAACCTCGAACACCCCACTTATTCACTTTAAGGTGAATTTCTCTAGCCGCTAGGCTATTTAACAAAAAAAAATACAAGTAAAAGATTTGAGATTTGAATTCAAATTACGAGATTCAACTTCACAATTGTGTTATTTTTGCCAATTCAAACCTATGAACGAAGTACACTTTATTTCTTATTAATCAATGTTTGGTATTCAAGACATAAAAAAAGGGATTTCGTTTTTTTTTTTTAACTAATGTAGTTATGGGTGTAATGGTTTGGTTTGGATCGATTTTTGTCAAAAAAATGTTCAAACCAATGAAATCTTCACCGGTTCGGATTGGTTCGGTTGTTACTGTTTTTCAAAAAAGAAACCAAACCAAACTAGTTGGTTTGGATCGGTTCGGTTGATCGGTTTGTTTGAAAATACAATTAATAAAATCCATATTTTCACAAATGTGTTTCATGCATACAACATACTCAAATATTTCATATAATTTTGTTTTCCATGTTCTCTATTTTTCAAACTACTTTGCATAACTAATATGAAAAAACTAACAAGAGATGAGCGATATCCCAACAACGATGAAGAACGATGAGTTAGGTGTGACTGACGGTCAGTGTTCTTTTTTAGTAAAAATGAAATAGAGAATAAATGATGAGATGAGATGATGATGGGAGAAAGTGAATGAATTGATGAGTATTTTATGTTGAACTTTAATTTTGAGCTTAATCATAAGTGTGTGTGTGAAGAGGGATAATACTACTAAAATGGGGAGTGAGGTTAGCATCGGTTCGGTTCATCAGTTCTTTGGATTTAAAAATTAAAAACTAAGAACCAAACCAAATAAGGTCGGATACGTTTTCGATTTAGTTTGGTTTGAATTTTCAGTTTCATTGATTTTGTCCGAACTACTTACACTAATCATTAACTAATGTACTCTACTAAATGCAAGTCCGGTCAAGTTTAAAAGTTTTTTTAATGTAATGGTTTTTCTGTGTTTTGGTCTTTCATCAACGATATTTATAGGATGTAATGGGGACAAGTGTTAATATACTATTTTATTTCTACTCTCCTTCTTATCTTCAAATCTATCTCTCTATGTCGTGTTTGTTGATTTCAATGATCAAATGAGTTTCGTTTAATATCAAGATATTTTCGCATTGATTGTAATTGGTAAGGTAGTTTGATGGGTTAAACTACAATAAATTAGATTATATTAGTGAAAAAGTCCATATTTCATTTGAGACAAATAAATATTATAAAGGAAACAATTGTAATACGTGGGAGTAGTTTACATTAGGAATCACTCGTTTCCCAAAGTCAATGCTACTCTGTTCTTATTGATGTGTATATTACAAGGAAATCACCTAGAAAATCAACAGACCATACCCAAAACTCATGAATTCCAACACTTTAAAAGTACACAACTTCGTACCATAAAATTCATCAACCACAAAATCTCACCATCACAAAAACAAATTCAAAAACCTCATCACCAATATGGGTTGGTGCGCACGCACTTGTCGCGCATTATGTGCGGCTGTAGTCCTCTTCGTAATTGCCGTCGTCGTCTTCTGGATAGTAATCTCCCCCTCAAGCGTGAAATTTCACGTAACCGATGCAACTCTCACCGAGTTCAACCTCACAAACAACAACTTATATTACAATTTCAAAGTGAATGTCACGGCAAGAAACCCCAACAACAACATCATAGTCTATTATCGAAGAATCACCGCGATTGCTTGGTACAAGGACAATGATTTCAGTCGTGTGAGTTTGACTCCCTTTGATCAAGGACACAAGAATACCACTTTTCTTGGACCTATAGAATTTAAAGGAAATGCTACGATCAAACTTGGACGTCAACAACTTAACGAGTATTATGAAGAGATGCGTTTTGGGATTTATAACGATTTGGCTGTTGATTTTGATTTTCGAATTAGAGCTAAGTTTGGCAGCTTTTATAAAAGCGGTCGGTTTAAGCCACCTGTTGTTCAGTGTGGTCGTTTGAGTGTTCCTTTGGTTTCTTCTTCCAATGGTAACTCATCATCATCAACATTTTCTTTTAGTCCCAGAAGATGTAGTGCTGATTCTTTCTTTTTAGACCGTGATATAAATAAATATTGATATCTTTATGTAGATTTAATACAACTTTTCCTCATATTGTACATCAAAAAATTCATGTTGTGATTCAATTCCTATGTTTTGTTTTATGAAATATTGTTGTTCAATTATTCTTAGTTTCTTTTCATCTGTGTGCGGTTCTTGCCTTTCTTTTTCTTTTTGAATCGACAAATAATATCGAAACATTTAAACTCGAGCACAAGATGTATCCGGAGAAAAGACTATGCACCAACCACCAAAAGCAAAAAATCAGCAAAAATATCCCTCAAAATTGGTCTCAATTGTACAATACATACACTAAATAACCAGCATGAACTGCACAAAGAAACCGAAAATACCAAAAGCTAGAAAACTATCGGACCGCCTCGCCAACACTTCAAATTTAAACACAAAGAAGAAAACTTGACCCGAGGCTGTAAACGGCACATTACTCATTCCATACAACAGCAGCAGCAGCTCAAAAACCTGAAAATTACACACCAGTTCGCGAAATCCACTTGGCTGCATGCACAAGAGCCAAAACTGGATCGAAACAACAATCTACTACTGTGTTTCAGCAACAGTAACTAAACTATAGCAGGTTAAAAAACTAATTCTGCCTTATCTAGACACGTTTATAAGACTCCTACAAAACTGAATTCTGCTGCCGACTATTCTAGACCGAAAAAAGGCCACAATTACCTCGCCATGCAATTCAACGGATTCCACTCCTATTCGTAATACATGCGCAGAGTTGAATTACTTACAAGGGAACCAATGCCAAGCCAACGCCTAAATTTTATCAACCACGTCTTCTACCAAATAGACCACAGGGTTACTTGTCAAATAAGCATCAGGTCACAGGTGCTTATTTTGCACATACCCTCCCCGATAAGCGATAGAAAGGAGATATAAATCTGGTGGCACCAACGAGATGAGACCCAACCATCTAAAAACCTTGTACCAAATTTCTGATGGAAATTTATAGTGTAGAAACAAGTGAATCAAATTTTCCATTGACTCTCCACACAGCTAACAACCAATTGGATCCAAGTGCGAGATAATCCCCCTCCGAAGCACCTTAACTCTTGTTGGAATTTTATTTAGGACAAGCTTCCACAAGAAGGTACAAACGTTTGATGGAGCCAAAGTCTTCTACATATATTGCAGAACAAGCTATATTCCAAATGATATCTACCAGGTTGTGGTAACATAGTGGAAACAAGTTGTAAATAAGTAGATTTAACTGTTGTTAAATCTAAAACTAAATAACTTGTTAGCCAAAATCGGGAGACATGCAATTTAGAGTCAGGCGAACTCCTTTCAATCTAGGCTTAATTATACTTTTGATCCTCGCATTTTGACCAGCTCACGAAAATGGTCCTACCTATTTCAAATCGAACAAAATCGTCTCTAAACTATCATGTTTTTTGCAGTTTTAGTCCTACCTCCTATTTTCAACTCCAGAAACGCAGAGAAATGACGGTTTTAGACCTACCCCTATGCTCAACCATGAAATAAACAAGGAATAAAACATGTGGGTACAATGAATCCACTTTATTTAACACACTAACAAAAAAAAACCCTAATTTCAAAGATATGTTTCAAATTAGAGTTTTTTTGGTTAGTGTGCTGAATAAAGTGGATTCCTTGTACCCACATGTTTTATTCCTTGTTTATTTCATGGTTGAACATAGGGGGTAGGTCTAAAACTGTCATTTCTCTGCGTTTCTGGAGTTGAAAATAGGAGGTATTACTAAAACTGCAAAAAACATGATAGTTTAGGGACGAGGACCAAAAGTGTAATTAAACCTTCAAAAGTGTAATTAAACCTTCAATCTATTGAAGGTTAGACGAGTGTGAATGCAACCAATTAGAGTTAGTCAGATCTTTATTAGGTAGGTGTAGGTCTACTAAAACGTCTACAAAGGTCGTTGAAGTATTAGAATTAGTCAAAATTCAATAGAACTTGATAATTGGACAGTTTAATCGTATGTTTATAACAATGCTAACCGAAGAAAGCTAAGAGCATGAAAGCACGTTCTAAGAGAGTTGTGCACATGTCCTCGTGAGTTTAGCTCAGTTGGTATAGATAATGCATAAAATATGCAAGGTCCGGGGTTCAAACCTCGGTCACCAAAAAAAAAAAGAGTTGCGCACATGTGGCTATAAGCCATGGAAAAATGTCACGAAACTAAAAAATTCAAGTCAAACGTGGGCACCACGTATCCATGTAAATATTGGAGCAAGAGGGGTTTAATGTGTTACTTAACGTGACCATATTAAACATTTCGGTTACGTAAATTATAATTTAGTTTCTCAAAATTAAGAAAAGATGATAGTTTGGCCTGAAGAAGATAATCCAAGTTGAGACGGAAGAACTCGTCATGTATGTCTTACATGTTACCTGATAAAGATTAATCACTATTAAATAAAGGTGAAGATTTTGTATTAGTAACATGATAACAAAAATATAAAGATGTTAGTTAATTTATATCAAATGTTGTAACTCTTCTTTCAAGGGGGGTCGTGGGATCGTCAATCACAGGACAACTCAACAAAATATGATGTAGATTTCACCATTTGAGTTGATTTTAGGATAACACCCCTTCCAAAAATCCACTCGAGGCCATTTTCTTAGATTATGAGGCTTTATGATCATCCATTGACCCCATCGAGGTAAGTATAATGCGTAACATATGAAGTTGTAACCGATGAAATTAATTATAACTTCAAAAAAGAGGGCAACAAATTTCAGGACAATTTGAATAAGACAATTTCAAGTCACATCACAAAAAATGTTGATTACACCTCGATAAGATCAAAATACCCTTAAAATAAAGTAAGTTTTCAATTGTATCTAAAGCCATGCAGTGTTAAAGGTTACATATTCTTTTATCTAAACTGGGTTAATGTAGTTGATAAGTGAAAAAATTACTTAATTTTACCAATATATTTTAGGGTTAAATAAGTTTTTGATCTCTAAAAATATTTAATATTCTGTTTTGAGTATGTCTAAAAAATTTCGATAAGTTTGTATCCAAATTTTTTTTCTGTCACGACTTTTGATCAATGCTTTTAAGTCAATTTAATGTACCCTTCATATTTTTTAATGATATTTTTTACAAAGATATATAAAATAGGGTTAAATATGTTTTTGGTCCTTTTAAATATACAAACTTTTCGTTTTAGTCCCTCTAAAATTTTCCTTAAACTTTTAGTGCTTATAAAATTTTCAATAATTACTTTTGGTCCTTATTTTTAAGTCAATTTTTGTATTTTATTTAATGAAATTGTGCAGAAATGTGTAAAATATTATAAAAATCTCTCAAAAAAAAAAAATTAGAATTTTTCACAAATCATAAATTAAATATAAATTTCTAACCGCCTGAAAATATAAAAATTCATATTTAATTTATGTTTTGTTAAAAAATTCTAATTTTTTTGAGAGAGATTTTTATAATATTATAAATTTTTCAACAAAATTTTATTCAAAAATATGAATTTTACATACGAGTTTACTATAAAGTAGAGACCAAAAGTGAAGATGAAAAACTTTTGGGGACTAAAAATAGAAGAATTTTTGGAGAGAAACTAAATTGAAAAAGTGACATATTTATAGGAAAAAAAAACATATTTAACCCTATATAAAATATTATAACAATATCTCTCATAATTTTTTTCTTTTGAAAAAAATATGAATTTACATAATTTTTTAAGTGATAAATGCTTAAAATTCACATTTAATATCTTTTTTCAAAAGTTAAACTTTTACCTGAGATATTTTATAGTATTCTAAACATTTTTGAAAGATAAAATATTCTATAATTCCTAAAAAAGAAAGAAATATTCTAACGTAAAAAAAATTCAAAATTTCAAAGAGTACAATTTACGTAAAAGCAAATACCAACACTCTCCGCCGCGTCCCCTCCCACCACTGCCGCGCGCCGCCTCACTCGTCACAACCAAACCAACAGAAGGGGAAAAACGGAAACAAAAGGGGAAAACGAAATTGAAGGTTAGTTTAAAAATTGCTCATTCTTTCTTCTTATTTAATTGCTAATTACTTATTATTGTTTGCTAATTTCACTGTTATTGCAAATCTTGAAATTTCAATATAATCTTGTTGGTTTGAAATTTTGTTGCTAATTTTGTTGATTTTTTATTTATTTATCATATCATATGGTGTGTCTAATTTTACTGTTAGTTTAAAATTGTGAAATTTCACTCAATGCATTTAATCCTATATGCATTTATTATTTTTGCTAATTACTAATCATCTCTTAATTTTATTTATGGGTTCAACTTCATCGCTGCGGAATTTCTCAAGAACAGTCATAAATTTCAGGTTCTACATTTTTTTCAATCTTCCCCTGTGTCTCCTACGGGTCCACTTTTACTATGAGAGCCGGGCCTTCAATTTCATAGACACGACACTGTCCTAGTCATTCGAAAACCCCCATCCATGGTCATAGGCTCGTAGCACATCTTAGTGCTGCCTGCCTATTTCCATTCTCCGTGGATTCCAAGGATTCATTCATCTTTGTGCTTTCCAATCTGTTTTGGAGCGATTCTATGTTTGATTACAATCTCAAGGGTTTCATTCACTGCACGCAATGACTATAACAATCTTTTCTTCTTCTACAAGTTTCATGAAGTATGTTGTTCCTATTTTCTTTCACAAAAACCTCCTTCCTTGTTTTTGCTGCTCCTTCTACTCAACTTCAACCCTATTCCCTCAAATTGATAATATCGATCGCGACAATGCTTCTTCCTTATTCAACCGTATGCTCCATATGCATCCCACGCCACCCATCTTTCAGTTTAACAAGATTTTAGCTTCCCTTGTTAAATCCAACCATTATCCCACCGTTGTTTTGCTTTGTCGAAAAATGGAATTAATTGGTGGAGTTAAACCTAACTTAGTCACTTTCAACATCTTGTTGAATTGTTACAGCCACTTAGGTCATATGACTTTTGCTTTTTCAGTATTGACGAAGATTATCAAGATTGGTTATCATCCAGATGTTGTTACCTTCAATACACTTATAAATGGATATTGTCTTAAAGGTGAGAATGATGAGCTATTGCGCTTTTATGATAAGGTGGTAGGTTTGGGATTTCAGTTGGACCAAGTTAGTTATGGTACATTGATTAACAAATTATGTAAAGTTGGAGAGACAAGAGAAGCCCTACAACTGTTGAGACAGGTTGATGGTAAATTGGTTCAGCCTCATGTAGTAATGTACAACGTGCTTATTGATAGAATGTGTAAAGATAAACTTTTTAACAATGCTTTTGATTTATATTCTGAAATGCTTGCTAAGAGAATTTCTCCTAATGTTATCACTTACAATACTCTACTTCATGGCCTTTGCATCGTTGGACAATTGAAAGATGCAATTAGTTTGTTTAAGATAATGGTATCGGAAAACATCAACCCAACTGTGTATACCTTTAATATATTGGTTGATGGTTTTTGTAAGGAAGGAAAGGTGAAAGATGCTAAAGCAGTGTTAGCTGTGATGATGAAAGGAGGAGTTAAACTTAATGTTGTCACTTATAGTACTTTAATTCGTGGCTTTTGCATTGTTGGTAAATTGAAAGAAGCAGTTGGTTTGTTTGATAAAATGATATTGGGAAAGGTTAACCCAAACGTGTATACTTTTACTATATTGGTTGATGCTTTTTGTAAGGAAGGGATGACTAAAGAAGCTAAATATGTGCTCGATGTGATGATGGAAAAAGATGTGACACCTAATGTTATCACTTATAGCTGTTTAATGTATGGATATTGTCTAGTTAATGAAGTGAACGAGGCAAAGAGTATATTCAAAGGTATGATTCAAAGAGGAGTGGCTCTTGACGCTCATAGCTACACTATCATGATTAATGAGTTTCGTAAGAATAAAACGGTGGATGAAGTCTGGAAACTCTTTGAAGAAATGCAGTCCAAACAAATATTTCCTGATGTGGTAACTTACAGTTCCCTTGTTGATGGTTTGTGCAAATCGGAGAGAATTGCAAATGCTTTGAAGCTCGTCGATGAGATGCATGATAGAGGTCAACCACCAAATATATTTACTTACAGTTCTATATTGGATGCTTTATTGAAAAAGCATAAGGTTGAAGAAGCAATTGAATTATTTAAAGAATTTAAAGACAAGGGTATTCAACCAAATGTGTACACATACACTATTTTTATTGACGGATTGTGTAAAAATGGAAGACTAGAGGATGCATGGAAAGTTTTTAAAGATCTTTTGGTCAATAGCTACAATCTTAATCTTAATGTATATACATATACCGTTATGATCCGTGAGTTTTGTAAAGAGGGCTTGTTTGATGAAGCTTTGATGTTGCTGTCAAAAATGAGAGACAACAGTTGCATTCCAGACACTGTAACTTATCAAACAATTATCAGTTCTCTTCTTGCTAAAGGTGAAAAGGATAAGGCATGGAAACTTCGTGAAATGATTGCGAGCGGTGTACTATAAGAGTGTAATTAGGTAAGATGGTTCTCTTGTTACAAATTGTTATTTTGAATTTACATTTCAACTTTATGACATTATTTTGATTTTGTTTTTGCCTCACCTAATGAGATACAGAATTTTGTTATTGTTGTTTCTGTTTAGTGTGTTTATACTTCAGAAACTGAGAAGTTTTAGCTTGAGGGGAAGTGGTAGAATATAATTTTTATCGTTGTCTTGGGATTTTACAAACTGTGCTACTCTTGATTTAGCCAATTTCTTATTCTCAATAGTTAATATCTTGCTACTCTAGATTATAGAAAAACCACTTCAATAGAAAAGGAGAATATGCGTGGAATCTGATGGGATAATGCATCGACCATTGGTGAAGAGACTGAAATCTGGTAAGAGATATCCCAAATTGATAGGCAGACGCTGAATAATAATTATTTAGCGTACCACATTAAGAATCTATAAGCTCTACACTTTTCATATACATCTATTAGTACTGTATGCATGAGACATGTAAAAAAGTAAGTTTCAGAGTAGAGAGAATTTGAGAGAAAAGGAGAAAATTAAAGAATTTGAATTGTGTTATTTTCAATCTGATAAATTGTGCACCAATCATATTTTATAGATGGTAGTTGAAGCTATCACTAGCAGAGTGCAGTAACAGTAACCTATGGCCAACACTGCAGAGTGCAGTGTGGCATGACTAGAAGAGAAAGGAGTCAAGGAAAAGTTATTTCTGTCATTGACTTGGAACCATTAGTAGTTTCAAATTTCAACAGATCTAAAATATAAGCCAGGACCATCTGCGTTATACAGAATAGAACTCACATCTCTATAACCTTCCATCACCACGAACTCTCATTTTATCAGATGAAATTTTTCAGTATCCACTTATGATGTATGTCCTGAGCAAACTTGCATTCTTTTTTTCAATGCAAAATAATCACTTGTTGATTTGTTGCAAATAGCTTAAAGTGGTTCTGTAATAAAGTGATTTATTGTCACATAAACAAGTGACTTAGAAGTGTTTCCTTTGAATACTCGTGCTGCTGCATAATGATTCTAATTTTACTAAGCTTAAGTATTTTAGACCTGCGTTGTACACACACAACAAGCACAAGCATGTCACTTATATTTCTGTGTAACGAGTAACTAAGTAGGTCATGAAGTTGTTACGAGGAACAGAATTTAGATTTTAGATCTTGAATACTTGTAAGAGGCATGATTCTATTTGCTGCACAATTGCTGATTTTGTAGTTTTAGATGTGGATTTTATCTTGAATTTTGATTTAAATTGTTTATAGAACTTTACAGATACAAACTTCATAGCCTTTGTATCAGTAATTAGTAATCTTTTTGGTAGGAGTGATCTGTTAAATTTTGATACAACAACTTTGATAGCCTTTGTATCAGTAATTAGTAATGGTGTAACGGAGAAATTTTTGGCTATTCTCGAAAGTGAGCGGAGACAGCAATTTAAGGGAAACTTTGACTTTGTGATTGCATAAGAGAGTTATCGTTTTATTTTTGCCACCTGCTTTGCGTTTTTTTTTAACTTCTGCATATTTTTGTCCTTCCTATGAATTAACTTTAATAACCTAAAGTTATATGGCGTTTTAGTTAACTATGAAAATTCAATATTTGCATTGTATGTAGTTTTTATAATCTATTCTGGTTTTTATCTGAGTCAAATGAATTGACAAAAGCTTTCCTCAATTTTTTCGCTAGATCAGGCCTGAACTTCAATATCCAATCCATCTGGAATTTGGTAGAGTCCTATGTGGGAAGACTGGCATAATTAGTGAGGGTGTTCTTTCAGAACGTAAGCTGGTACTGATGCGTGGAGGGCCCAATGAGAAACTTGGAGCTGAGAAGCTGATAAGTTTTCGCAGGTGAGTATGATGAGCTATTCTTTATCTATTTGGACCACTTAAGTTTATCTGCAAAACAACCAAGGATTTATTTTTTATTTTTTTTAGTGGTAGGCACAAAGAATGATGTTTCCTCAAAGTTTAGAACATTCACAAACATATATAAAAAATGTATAATAAGATGATTACATTGATATCCCTTCTAGACTCTGGAATACCCAATAAAGACACATTTTACAATCCAAGTTGACAAATTATCATGATTAGTAGAGCAGCATTGAGCATTGTCAAATAGCGGCTAAAGTGACGCTATAACGTAGTGGAATTTGAACAAATAAAAATTGTTCTGCGATATGCTATTCAATATGTAAATATAGTAGTGTTATAGCACTGTAACATAGTGAAATTTGAACAAACTGCTATTTTCTGTGATCCACGATTGACATCATATTGTAGGAGAGAGATTATGAATAAATGATAATTACAATTGCCATAAGCAGATGTTTTGCTGAACTTGTATCGTACAGTAGCATTAATTGATTTTCTTAACCTAATCCTGTGTGTTCACACTTGACATTAAGTTTCTACGTCGATGTAATTTTCTTCCTGATAATCCTTCAGCACGTATGATGGGCCTCCCAGCAACTAGGAAACTGACATTAAAATAACAAGGTTACCTTTGGCACTGGTGACCTTTGGCACTGGTGACCTTTGGCATGCCCCAACTTCGACGCAAAATATGGCCTTGGTTGGAGCAGTTTCAATGTTGCCAAGGGCCTTAACTAGCGATTAGTTACACACATTCATGGAAACAAGTGTTGAAGCATTCGCTCGTAAGCAACTCAAGTAATAGAATTTAATTTCAATTAAACGGGTTTGCCATGCCCATTCATCAAAATTCAATTGCATAATGATATAGGCAAATATATGATTGAATATTATTTTAAATGACAACCATCTAGTCTTTCCTATCGCTCTATATTTACACATCATAAAAGAAGACAAACTATGCAGTGGTGTCACTGCCACCGTAGTTTTTGGTTGAAGTCATATGTTGTTTACTTGTTAGTTTTTCAAGTTCTGACATGACTTTATTTTTCTTCCCATTTCCAAGTGAACTACTTTGCGTGCTTCAATTTTTTTCAATCACTGCTAAATTTTAGCGGATAAGAAACAAATGAATCAAAAAAATTTATGATCAACCAAATTCTGTTTGGAGGTGAATGTTTCTTCATAATCTAACTTCGTAAATGAATTTGAAGTCATTTGAAAACAAGGAATAAGGACTTCAATAGCTGAATATGTATCTAAATGCTTTTGGTTCAGTTTTAGACTTTTAGCTGGTAGGGATCGTTCTTTTAAAGAAGCATATCCTTGGATACCTCCAAAGCAGTTTTCCTGGTTTTGTTAATCCGTCTTAAGTATATATGCAAGTATCCGAATAGTTGATGTCACAAGAAATTATGTTTTGTGGGAGCACCGTTATCTGCGGTTTTTGTTTCTAACAAATTGTTTCTAGTCTCCTTTATAGTAACTAATCCTATTTCATACTTTTCAAAGGTTTTACAAATAACTGAAGAGTTATAGACTAATTGCAACGGTGTTCCAAGAGGTCTTAATGAAAACATATTGAGAGGGAAAAATAAATTTAGCATGATCAGTGAAAGACATAAAACGCCCTTTACAAGTCAATACATGAAAATGCCTCAAGAATGTATATTGTATTTGAGATGCCTATTGATAGTTGAACAATGGGTGCAGATGTGAAGAATCACAACAGCAGCGTGGGTGATTACATGAATCTTATGTTGCCGTTGGAAAAGAAATTGGATCTTTTGATGAATGCATGATTTGGTGAAAATGCAAAGTTGATGCCTCTGTACTACTGCCACTTTCCTGCTATCACTAAAAGCGAAAGCAAAGTCCTTGGGGCCATTATGGTGGCTGTTACGGAGGTTGTGATAGGAATTTGCCAACATGTATTCTGGTCCGAAACCTGTACAAAGATTGCAGGTATTCACAAAGGTTTTCAAAGCTCTATAAGTAGTTAGCTGGTTTGATTTACAATTATTGTTTCTTGTATTGCTATTGTGCAGGTCAGGGTTATGTACCTTTTTTTTTGGGTTCCTTATCTAAGTTTCTATTGTTTGTTTAAAGAGAATGATACTGCAATGTAGTTATTGCTTCTAGCGTGGCATTTACTAGGCTGATTTGGTCTTTTCAAACTCATCCAGGGACTGCAGGATTTGGAGGACTTGATCGGAATTATGACAAAGCTTTTCAATTTGGATTTTATGCGAGTATAGGTTGGTCAAATATCCTTCATGTAGAGATTCAGTCTCTCCTTGTTGGTCTCAAGTTGTGCTGGAAAGCCCGCTTTCGGAAGTTTATATGCTATTATGATTCTCTTCACGTGGTGCAGTTAGTATCATTGAGCACTCATTGCTTTCACCATTATGCCAATATGTTGGAGATTATCAGAGTTTACATGAAGAAAGATTGGAATTTTTCTCTCCATCAGACTCTTCGTGAGGGCAATGCTTGGGCAGATATTCTAGCAAAATTGGGAGTTACTTGTATAGATACCTTGGTTACGGTCTACAAGCTGCCGCAGTTCCTCTCCTCGTCTTTGTTAGTTAACATTGTTGGAGTGTCCTTTATTAGGACTTAGTAACCAAAAAGAAAAGGTTGATGGAAGAATGCAAATGGATTTGTTGAAACCACCACAACCCCTTGTGTCGATAGCTTGCATTCTCATGTTACTATGCCTCAGTTCCCTGAGTGTAACAGTGGATGATTTCAATCAAATCCCATATATATATATATATATATACACATACTGATCTTATGGTCTCCTTTTTAATGTGATTGTCATGTTCTATATGCTAATAAATAAGAACTCGAGGAATGTGTTAATCTGCATACCTCAAATAAGAATGCAAATAGATTTGTTGTGTTCATGGCACTACAAGTTAGCGTGGAAAGAGGTTACCGAAGAAAGTGAAGTGTTTTATTTCTTTATATCAAATTGGTGCAATTTTTACTTTCCATCCTTTACATTTCTCATGCTTTGGTCAAATGTTAATTACTATATCTATTTTGCCTCTTCAAAACAAACAAAATCTAGAGAAGAAAATTGTAACGAAACATTTTACCTCTAATCATTATGCCCAAAAAGTGTTACAAACTTGAATCAAAAAAGAAAATATTTTACGATCAAACTACAATTCGTTATGTATCAATTTTACAAACCAAGTAATGAGAGGGAGGGAGAGGAGAGTCCCTGCAAATATAGCCGACCACATCAGTGTCATCATCCACTACTGTCATGCTTGAGTTCCACCGTCTATCCACCATATTGTGTCATTCAGTCATCGCCAATGTAAGAGAAACCAGGTGGTTGTTTTGTCGCTGGTAGTCTGCTGCTGCTATTTTTACCTCTCCTGATTTCTCCCTTCCACTCTCATGTCTCACATATCATCTCCCTCCATATTCTTTTCTGTCTCTGATTGTTCGCATAACAATGCAACAAAAAATGGGAGTTGGCAAGAGTATAATTCATGCATCCAGAATGAAAACAATGCTGCTATAACATGTTAAAGTTACCAAACATGTCATAAGAATTGGAACGAATAAATGTCATGCTTAATATCATTGATAGTAGTGTGTTTTACTTCAAAAAAAATGAACTCTCACATAGAAGGCTGTGTGAGCTTGTAAAGTCCACTTGTATGTAACTTGTCATCTCTCAATGAACAGAGCTTTGAGCGATAATTGTGCAGTACATATTGTGAGAAGCATTACTTGGAACAACTAGGATCGTATATGTTGGATCTATAATACAGAAAAAAGAAGGCAGCCTTCTGAGAGTGTGTGTGTGTGTGTGTGCACACTTGTCGCGGAAGATAAAATTGATAACAGTAAGCGGCAGAAATATCTTCATAAACATTTATCAGATAAGAGAAAATTGGGAAGGAACAGACATATCATATTTTGTAATGGTTTACTTTTGAGCACTTGTACGAAATTCAAAATAATTATCCGACATCCATAAGTGATGTTACGTTGAACTTAAGCTACTTATGAAATGGCATTCTCGAGACCTAAGGGATGACAATGCTTCTTTGAACTTTTTTGGAAGGCGGAGACAATTGGAAACATTTCAAAATCAAGCAAAACAGAAAACCAATATTCTGTCACAATCCTAGACAATCTAAACATAAAAGATAAGCGATGGCAGTGATAGTAGGCGATAGTAAATTAGTATCATAGGATAAATGAGCATTGCTGTAATATTCAGACTGAACAAAGTAATCAAGAAGATGATGCATTCAAAGATCATACTGAAGAGTACAAAGCATAAACTGCAAACTGAACAAAAAAACAGTCAATAAAGATTTGATATCAGCTTACTAAATGTGCCACTATAAAAGTTTGCATAAATTTGATATCAGCTTACTAAATTTGCTTAAGACCCAAAAAATGATGAGAATGAGACAAAACCATGTTCATAATTTACAGTTTGCTCCCCTCTCTATTGCATCATAATTCTTTCCCCTCTTACATAAGTTACCAAAACACCATCTGTTGTTTCTACCATTTTTTTTTATTGCTCATCAGATTATAAAGTTTTCCATATATTAGTTATTTCCACCTAAAACTAGAGGTCATTCAGTAAAGGCAAAAGATCATTCATTTTATTGATATAGAAATCAGATAAGTTTGCAAATAAAACGAGAGTAACATTCAAAATAAAAATGCAAAAGCAAGTTCAAGTAGTTTCTGAGTATACTTGACAATATTTGTGATATATCCCAACAACTACAATCATATACTTCTTTGTGAAAAATAAGAAAAATTTGCCTTGCTTCAATATTTGTACCGTAGTTTATTTTATCTCTTATCTCAATATTTGTGTGTCAGCTGCATTTTTCAATGGCTTTCTTAGTTCTGTTTTTTGATGAAAAAATTTATAGGGACAAAAACTTGAAATTTGAAAATTTTATAGGGACCAAAAACATATTTAACTTTTTTTGAAACATAAGGCTTTGGTAATATTTGCATATTTACTACTTGAGTTCTCAATCTCATGATGCTGCTGGTTGAATAGAAGACTGCAGTTGGTTGATGCGACTGGGATCATTGATGTTCTTATACCAGACCTTCATTTCACTTGGAATTCCAATGGTCACATTTCTCTTTGCATCCACATCACCGTTCCTATTTGAAATTTTAAAATAGTCCCACCTCGATCCAAAAAGGTAGTGAGGTAGTGTGTATAAAGCTTTAATGAATGAGTTGGGAGTAACATATCTTACTCTTCAGCCTTTCTTAGCATTTTAATGAACGAGTTGAATATTTTTTTTTTAAATATAACTTGGTTCCTTTTGTTTAATTTCCGTAGTTTATAATGCAAGATCGTTTTGCTAATTAAATACTATAATATTTGTTTATTGTAATTATATAAAATATTCTTCGACTTTTCAAGTTGTTTAATAAATTCTTTCAGAAAAAAGTTTTTGAATAAAAAAAATGAACAGAAGTTATTGAATAATTTTTTATAGTTATTTTAACAATATTATAATATTATTTTGAAAAATTTGTCAAAAAAAAATATTATTTTGAAAATTGGAATGTCCATCGACTTGATAAGATTACTAGATCACATTGAACACATGACTGAACTAGATAAAATTGGATGATTCTATCATATAATTGTCTTTTTAGAAAAATGATGAGGATAGACATAGAAAAACATGTTTAACCTGCAAGTAACAATATTTGTAGAACAATTTTGTGACAATCTTCCCCTTCTCTCTTTATTAGTCATAAACAATAGAGAGAGGGAGAGAGCAATAACACATTAAAAGTATGAGACTTATCTAAATATTGTTACAAAATAATTGTTTGAAAAACAATACAAATATCAATTCTCTTAAAATGTGGTGTTGAATGATTCAATTAAGTCCCTTTAGATTCATTTTTTAGTTATACTTAAAGTTTTATTTCCTTTTTTGAATCTTCTTTTTTATTTTCCAATATTATTTAGTTACATGAATAGATAGATTGATGTGTGTGTTTGATTTTAATTGTTATTCATGCGTCAATAAATATAAAATTAGAATATATACATAATAGAGATAGTATGAAAAATACGTAAAAAAAAAAAAAGAAAGATAGTATGAAAAGGATGACTATCCTCATCGTCGTTTAGGTTTATAAATTATACTTTCACCATTTCTTTAGAGCAATCAAATGGATGAGGGCAAAGTCCTTTCATTGGGTTTTATTATCCTAAATGAAAAAAAAATGTTTTCCTTGTAATTTGTATCATACCATGAAGTTTCTCTTTTTAAACCCAAGCTCCTCAATCATATGGGTACTCAAATCAAACCAAGCTACTTCTCTATCTTTTCCTTAGAAAAATATTCCCTCCTTGATCCCCACTCTGATATGACCCAACACAAGCCAATGGTCCAGCCGTGAAGTGTATGGTCCACGATTCCTTCATATTGGGTTCACCTAAAATTGATATGTGAAAAGTAGTCATATTTTCATGATATGAGATCAAAGCAATGGACCTATTTAACACCACCAAATTTATCCACTCAACTTTAACATCAAAGCAATCAGAGGGTATGGGTGTTACCAAGAAAACCTCATTGCTCAAGTTAAATGATACAAAATATGGTCCATCAGAGCTATGATTATGACACAACCAATGACACGCTCTATCCATGCAAACATGTGTGTTATAAAGAATGCGACATTGAATGTTGAAGATGCAACATGTGCCGTGTTGTGCTCACAGTGACATTTGGTGATACACACTTTTCAATTTCTAGAAGTTATTCAATGCCAAACAAATCTTCACATGCATATATAAGCTTAGCTCCTCATAAACCTCTCCTCACAAACATGGTCTTATCTGGCAAGTCGAGTTGTGAACTGTTTCCTAACTCCAAAAGCTAAAATGTCTTTATACTACATGATAGTGGGCTAACATAAACACAATAAAGCCCTATGCTTTCTGAACTAACTCTAGTGGTTAGGTACTTGCATTGTAACTTTCTGAGTTTTGTTTAAACTCAGTAACTAACCAATCATTCCTAAGTCCATCATTTGAATTACAACTCAATAAAGGGGTGAATGGAGAGACAAGGGTTGCTGTTAAAGTGCTAAATGATTAAGGTTCTGAATAATTGTGGAAATGTATAATTGAACTTAATTGTATATTAGTTAGAATTGAGCAACAGAGGAGTAGATATTTGATAATGTAATATTGAAGGGGTTGTACTGGAATATGGTGTATCTATGCTTAATGTTGACATATACTATAGGTGGTGAAATTCATGCTAACGAGTGCTTCGGATCACTCTTTAAGATCCTTAAATATGTGTGTATACTAGTATTATTGAAATCCAAAAATGAAATTACTTAAACATGTTATACTAGTATTATTGATCAAAATTAATGGTACTATTTTTAACTCTAATATGTTTGGTTGAATTTTTATGAACAGAATGACAGAGAAATGGACTACTGTAATGATACCTGATATAAGAGTGATAATGAAGACCTGAAAAGGATAAAACTTATTGGACATTGTTCAGATGACATTTTTGTCGATAATGGTAGATAACAAATGTTGGAAATTCCGCCTTAATTGCGGTCCGCCCCTCGTCGGCTAAATTGCGACCTTTTGTCAGCCTCCATTGCAGCCTCCAACACTTTCATTGTGTTGGCTTTGAGGGGGTGGATTAGTCCCACATCGGATAGATAACACTCTTGAGAAGAGATTATAAAGAGAAGGCACTCCTCACCTTACAAGTCGGTTTTGTAAGGATGAGTTAGGCCCTAAATTTCTACATGGTATCAGAGCCTATCATAGATCTATCGTTGGGCTTCCCACATCGTCCACGCTTCAGGCCCATTAGGCCGGGCTGAAGCATGGGGGGTGTGTTGGAAATTCCTCCTTAATTGCGGTCCTCCCCTAGTCGCCTAAATTGCGACCTTTGGTTAGCCTTCATTGCAGCCTCCAACACCTTCATTGTGTTGGCTTTGAGGGGGTGAATTTAATCCCACATCAGATAGATAACACTCTTGAGAAGAGATTATGAGACACTTCTCACCTTACAAGCCGGTTTTGTAAGGATGAGTTAGGCCACAAATTTCAACAACAAATTACAAGGAAAACATTTTTTCTTTTTAGCATAATAAAGCCCAATAAAAGATTCTTGCCCTCATCCGTTTATAATTAATTAAAGAAATGGTGAAAACCTAATTTGTAAACCTAAATAGTGATAAGGATATTCACCCTTTTCATACTATCTCTATTATGAATATGTTCTAATTTTATATTTATTGATCCATGAATAATGATCGAAATCCAATACATACATCAATCTTTCTATTGACGTAATTGAATAATGGAAAATCAGAATAAAGGTGCAACAAAGGAAATAAAAAAAAAAACTACAAGTATAGGTAAAAAAAAATTGAATCTAAAGGGATTTAGGGCCTGTTTGTTACGGATTAAAATAAAAGTGATTTTAACATAAAATAATTTAGAGATTATATTTAGAGATTTTATAAAAATCAGAATCTATTTTGCGTTTGTTTACCGAAATAAAAATCATTTTTTTTAAACAAATAATCTAGTTTGTTTTGATACAACTATATAAAAGGGATTTTTTGTTACAAAGTTAGTTCAATCTTCTAAAAAATATTTTTTTCTCTCCTGTAAAAAAAATCTATTTTTTGAGAAGCTGCTCTTAACAGCTTCTCATTTGAAACTGTTTTTAGATTCTGATTTTTTTAAAAAGCTGTAACAAACGGATGCAAAACTCTTAAAAGTGATTATTTGTTTAAAATAAGTGATTTTTTCTTAAAAAAAAGCTATAACAAACGGGCTCTTAGAGCCCGTTTGTGATAGCTTTTTTTATTAAAAAATAATTTCTTTTTTAAAAAATAATCACTTTTAAGAGTATTGCATCCGTTTGTTACAATTTTTAAAAATATTAGAATCCAAAAAAAAAATCTAAAAACAACTTCAAATGAGAAGCTGTTAAGAGTAGCTTCTCAAAAAATAGATATTTTTTAGAGGAGAGAAAATATGGGTCAAAAGATTGAACTAATTTCGTAACAAAAAACCCCTTTCATATAGTAGTATCTAAACCAACTAAATTATTGTTTGAAAAAGTAATTTTTATTACCGTAAACAAAAGCAAAATAGATTCTGATTTTTCATAAAATCTCTAAAAAAATATTTAGAGAAATTATTTTATGTCAAAATCATTTTTATTTTAATTTGTAACAAACGGACCCTTGTAACACCACATATTAAGATAAATGATATTTGAAAGAAAAGTGTGGATTTGATTGATTTGATTTGCCAGAAAGAAAACGTAAGGAATTTTTTTAAGCCCCCGCCGCTGCTGCAATTGAAATCATCATCTCTTCTTCCGTTCACGGTTCACACTACAAATCTCCACGGTCACCCTCATCCCTTCTAATCGAACCTATATCCGCCGCGATGTAGATTCAATCGTTGGTGGTGTGAGATTGGCTTTGGCCGTCCACATCACTCGACCACCGGTTTCTCTCTACGGTTGTTTTCTCCATCACTAGCGTTCATGGTGGTGTTAGTTTGTTGCGTTTTTGTGGTGGTTTGTGATGGTTTTCGGAGGGGTTTTGTGGTGGTGGTGGTGCCGCTAGTTTTTTGTGGTGGGTTTTTATTTGGCAGGATGGTTTGTGGTAGTGGATCTAGATATAGATTCGGATCTCGCAGTGGTAATTTACTAGTGCGGAGGTTCCTAGTTGTGGGAATTTTGTGTTTTGTGCGTAGTTGGTTGGAGGATTAGGGACGAGTGGTGCTTCTGCACGTGTCATGCTTGTTTTTTGTTTGTGGTGTTGATGTTAAAGAGCTCGTAGTTTTTTGGTTGTGTTCGTTTGTTGTGCTTCGTGGTGGTGCTGATACTGGGTCTTTTCTGGTGGTGCTCGTGGTGGTTTTTGGTGGTACTGCTCATGGTGGCTGGTGTTGTTTTTGGTGGTGATGCTCGTGGTGGCTGGTGCTGGTTTTTGGTGAGGATTAATGGTGGTTTTTGTGGTGGTTAATGGTAGTTTTGGTGGTGGTGGTGGTGCTTGTGGTGGCTAGTGGTGGTTATGTTTGTTGTGCGTTTTCTTCTATGAATTTGTTGTTGATGGGGTTTTCAAATACATGGTTGTTAGACTGTGTGGCTTGTTTAAGGTGCGGTTACATGGGTTTTTGGTAGGTTTGATGGTTATTTTGGAGAGGTTTTTCAGCGGTTTGGCACAAGATTTGTTTATGCTATTGCGCAGGCGTTTAGACTTTGGTTTTTGGAGATGACTTCTTGATTTGGTGTTTAGTTTTTATTGTTCGAGGGCCCTCAGTGGGAGGTTGTTTTTGGTTTGTTTGTAGAAGTTTGTATTTATTACATGGGTGTTTGTTTGGGTGTTCCGCATATATACGGGACACTTTTCCTTTGTATGTTGTTTTTCGGTCTCCTAGCCTAGCATTTCTTGTGCTTGCTAGGATTCTCTGTGTTTTAAATAAATTTCATTTCACCTTCTTAAAAAAAAAATAGATAAATGATATTTGTATTGTTTTCGGAACAACTATTTTGGAACAATTTTTAGACAACTATCTCATATTTTACTGTGTTTTTACTCTCTCTCTCTTATGACTAATAAAAAAGAGAAGAAGAAGATTGTCACAAAATAGTTGTACGAATATCATTACCAGCAGATTGAACACCTTTTTTATTCAATAACATTTTTTTTAAAGAATTTATTCAATAACTTAAAAAGTCGATGAATATTTTATACGATTACAATATACAAATATGGGTTAATAGTGCTTTACCCCCTGTAATATAGGTCATTTTTGGGTTTTCATCCTGTAAATTGTTTTTGGGTTTTCGTCCTTGTAAATCATCTTTTTTTGTTTTGGACCCTCATGACAAATTTCGCCCCCCGTAATTTGAGAAAATTGCAGTTTACCGTCTGTAATTTGAGCAAATTTTGGTTTACCCCCTGATAATTTAAGGAAATTTTTGTTTACCCTCTACCATATCATCGATTTTGTATAATCAAAATTTATGAAGGTCCAAAACCAAAAATCTTCAAATTAGAAGGACGAAAAAAAAATTGACAGGATAGAAAACTAGAAATGACCTATATTATAGGCAGTAAAACACTATTAACCCTACAAATATTATAATATTAAATTAACAAAACGATCTTGCATTATAAACTATGGAAATTAAACAAAATGAACCATGTTATGCTCGAAAAAATATATTCAACTCGTCCAATAAAAAAAGAAAAATGCTATGTATAGCGACAAATGGTTCACGAATTAATCATGGTAAGTGCAAATTCAATTACATATCACCACCACTACATGATTGCTATGAATTCCAGATTTTAAGATTGAATTAAATTGTCAAATTTCCACTCTAATACACCACCTTGAAATCATCGTGAATTACATGTTTGCTGGATATAACACTCCTCTTAAAAAAATTATCCAAAACTTGAAAGTAGCATCATGCTGCCTCCACTTCTTAAACAATCTAACATTACGGAACACATTAAAGTTTATAAACATTACCTTACTACACTTTTGGGTCGACGTGGGACTATTTTAAAAATTCATATATGAACGGTAATGTGGATGCAAAGAGAAATGGATCCTCAGATATTGTTGTGAATTCGGACTCTAAACTCACACCAATACAAACTATGTTGTGTGGAACAAAGGAAAGTAGTAACCACAATCAAAGTGAACACAAGCAATAACAACAATAACAACACCTAGATCTAATCTAGGAATCAAAGTGAAAAGCACAAAACCACAAACAAAAGATAAAGAGAGCAGAGAAACACACACCAAAGATTGTTAACCCAATTCGGTCCAATTTGACCTAATCTGGGGGAGAGATTGTTCTCTCCAATCCACTATCAAAGATTTCTTACAAAGAGATACAAATGGGTTACAAGAAATTAGCTTCAACAAGCTCACAAAGAACAACCCTAATTTCTACCCATTTTCCCAATCTAACCAAAGAACAAGACACTCAATGATTTTCACTCACCCAAGCTGTTTACAAAGTTTCCCAACCCAAGAGAACTCTAATCAAAGACCCTCAACCCTAAAGTTACCTCCTTTGATTTCCCAAGTTTTCCTCTCTTGAAGCTCTCTCTCCCCCACCTTCAAAACC
>Ga0315914_1002837_pt1 | contig 26473 bp, 18 predicted proteins | sample MpolenodulesMG_FD_203920 | JGI IMG/M metagenome (GOLD analysis project Ga0315914, IMG submission 203920) | Medicago polymorpha root nodule microbial communities from Los Angeles, California, United States - elongated nodules | ecosystem: Host-associated > Plants > Roots > Nodule | place: USA...
GATATATATATATATATATATATATATATATATATATATATATATCTGTGTGTGTGTGGATATATATGTTAAAGTGACTTACGGAGTACTTCGTGCGCTGTTAGCCTTGTTCTCGGATTTTGATCAAGCATTTTCCGGATTAGATCCTTTGCGCTGTCTGAAATGCTAGGCCAAGGCTCAGACTGAAAATCAAGTTTTCCTAATAAAATCTGTCGGAAGATCCCGGGTTCAGTTTCTGAATGTGACAATTTGCAAATCATCAGTATCAAGAATCAACAACAATGAACGATGATCATCAATAAAACAGTAATATGCTTATATCCCCAAATTGATGATTTAACATATGAATAAAAAATACCTACCTGCCCAAAATGGTGGCACCCCACTTAATAAGATGTACAAAATAACTCCAGCACTCCACACATCTGATTCAGGTCCATAGAGTTTGCGCAAGACCTCCGGTGCAACATAGTATGGGCTCCCAACAACATCAGAGAAGGATTCACCTAAAAAATATATCACTACGTTAGGCACACTGGCATACGCAACATGAAAGTTTTTCCAGTTAGAACGAAAACAAGACTACATAACTTATATTAAAGTTTAAATAGATATATGTATATTATTGCCAAACAATACTTCTCTCTATTCATAATTTGTACAAATAAAAAGCTCTTGGGTGTAAGTCAACATTTTCCCAACACTTAGTTGCATGAAAAGAACTGTGTCAAGTCAACTATCAACCATAGTCCACGAGGAATGCATTCATAAGACTTCATTTTAAGGATGGTAATATTTTCAACTATTCTACAAGTTTTCCAAGCAAAACAAATTTAAATATAGCATGGCAGAAAAAATTACTACAATATGGAAACACAAGTTCCGCAGTATACTTAGTAGCAATCAGAATGCCAAAAACTTCAGGTGTTAAGTAAGGGACCAAAATGGATGGGGCAGAAAAGGTGACTAACTTCCCTTATCCCATGTGAGCACCCTTTACTATTTTCCCCCTTTAATAGCACATCGCTTTCTGGCATCATCACCAATGGCCTCCATTATAGAAGAAAATAATTTTATTCTCATCACTCAGACATGACAATTGCTTTTTAATAATGAAATACAATATAACTAAAAACCTTATCCATTCACATGACACAAAATTCCAACACTGAATGACTGGGATTCCAATTTACAACCTAACAAAAGTAAACTAGATTCTATTTTTGGAAAAAATCAACTGTAACCTGCTTCTACCATAATATGGAATATCAATAAATTAACCTGGAAAGTGGAAAAACATTCATAAACTTGATGAAATTCCATTTACAGTATATACTCCTATCAATGAAACCATGTGCTGCTTTTATCATCATACAAAGTAGAGCCAAAATCCAAAAAATTAAAGGTGCACATGAAATCAAGCATTACAATCAAGATATGGATCCAGAGTAACTCAACACCAACACCTCAGAATCAAGTAAACAAAGACAAAACAAATATTACAAACTTATAGTTAGAGGCACCAAATAATCCCTAAATCCCTCAATTCCATCCAGAAATCAAGAACCAAAATTTAAAATCAAATCAATTAAGCAAATGAAACAATTACTCACATCCAATAAAATAAGCAAACCCTTTTCTCTCCTAATGCAAAACAAAATTAAAATCAAGAAAATCAAATCCAGTAAACCCTAATCAACGAAATTAAGCACAAAAAAAAAAAATTAACAAAGAATCCAGCTCCAATCAGATCAATGAATATTCAAATCTAGACCATAGAAATTAACAAAGAAGGAAACCCTACCAGGTTTATAAAACACAGACAAACCAAAATCAGTAGCTTTAAGCTTAGCATCTTCATCAACAGTATCAAAGAGAAAATTCTCAGGTTTAAGATCCCTATGCATAACACCAAGAGAGTGACAAGATTCAACAACTTCAACAATAGTCTTAATCAAACCAGCAGCTTGTCTTTCACTATAATGACCCTTTTTCACAATCCTATCAAAAAGTTCACCTCCTTCACAAAGCTCCATAACAATATGAACAGCAGTAGAATCCTCGTACGTTCCTTCAATTCTAACAACGTGTGGATGTTCAGATAAATGATGCATTATCTGAATCTCTCTCCAAACATCTTCATAATCTTCTTTGCAGAAAAGCTTTCTCTTTGGGATTGATTTGCAAGCAAATCGTTTGTTGGTTGATTTGTGTGTGCATAGATAGGTTGTTCCGAATTGACCTTGACCAAGTTTTCGACCCATTCTGTATATCTCTGTTACCTTCTCTGTTCTGTACGGTAAAACCCATGTTACTGGTTTCAATGTTATTGTTGGAGTTGGATTCTCTTTCGCCATTGAAACAGCGTTGAAACTGAAACTGTGTTTGTTGTTACTGAATGAATGAATAATGCTTAGCACGTTTTGTTGTGATTAAATTAAGGTGGTCGTGTTTTTCGACATCTCCTATATTTTCTCTCTCTATCTTTCTCAGAAACAAACAAGGTGTGCTTTGTTTTCTTTTTATTCTTTTTTTTTCTTTTTGGAGATACTAAACAAATGTTGTACTTTTGTAATCTACCACTATATCTGTGGGCTTGGTCTTTGTTGTACTGTTTCAACATTCAACTCAAGGATTTAATTTGGTCAACAAAGAAAAAACTTAAGGATTTACTATATTTTATAGATTTATATTTTACACTTTTAGAAGTAGTTTTAAAATATTTTTATTATATTTGTTTATGTAACTAATGTCTTAGGGCGTATTAGCATACTAGCATTTAGATAGGCATTCTGTGTCGGTCTGTTTGTACGTTTTATTGTGTTAATGTGTATAGATTATAAATAGTGATTTTAATTTGATTTTGATTAAAATTATAAATATGGATAATTGATATCTTAGACTTTCATATTGTAATAAATTATACTTATTTTTCTCAATGATACTGACAATATAATAAATATAATATCTTTCAGAAAAATATATCAAATATAATCTAAAATCATATTTTTTGAATGACATTATGCTCAAATTTGCTTAATGGTATGATTGGAAGGAAAAAAAATCAGTTTATTTTCTTTATACAATAATATAGTTTTTTTTTTTTTTTTGAGGGATATACTATATATAGTATATATTTATTTAGGTGATGGTCGTATCTAAGAACACGTGTTAAATAATTCGTGAATACTAATTGTATTTTTTTGAAGAGGCATAATAATTGTATTTTAATAACGATAATTTCTACATTTTTACATAAAAGAGATTCAGAGTTTTCAGTACAAAGGGAACACACTTTATCACTTTTTCTTGTCTAGTACACACGAAGAAATTAACGAAAGCATCCAGATTGGTGGGGTCTTTACCATTTAAGATCTGGTATTTAATAGGTATTCTCAATGTGGAAAAAAGAATTGGGGGTCTCTTAAGACTCGGGGTATCATTTAAGACTTTCAATCTTAAGTGTATTTCACACCACTTTTCAATAAAATAATCATTATTTGAGTTGTTTTTGTTACTTTTCATTAATAAATAGTTATCGGTGGGGTCCATTTAAACCTTTTGATAAATGATCTCCATTAGAGTGGTTGAGTACCTATTAGGTACTACTAGACCCTAACCCGTGCGATGCACGGGTATCGCACAGGTTTTGAAGAATATAAATATCATATTGATTATACATTCAATACCATGCTATGAAACGACTGCAAAAACGATAAAAAAATGCAAAAAATACATCAATTTAAGCTATTAACTTTGTTTTCTTACCAAATAATATTACCAATAGTGTTCTTGAATTTCTTCTTTGTTAATAATGAAAAGAAATTGCAATCAGAAAAGAAACCGCTAGGACATTTGTGACTTTAAAAAAAATGTTTTAGTACGGTATATCAATTTTGGAAGCAAAAATATATCAATCAAAATGGAAGTGGCTTAGTGGTGAAAATTGTAAAGTGTAGTCATATGATACCCGGTTCGATTCCTTGCAAAACCTTTTTTTCATCAAATTTATTCAGACCCGCCAAAAAGGACGGGATTAGGGTTAGGTCAGACTGTCTAACATTTATATATATAAAGATTATTAAAAAATAAAAAAAATGATGTGTTCATGTGGAACCCGTTTAAGACCTCAAATGTGAAGGTCTCCATTGTGGATGCTCTTAGTTGTGCTCTTTATGTCATAAACCTTGTAAAAGGATAGGTCGGCTAAACCAGTACTCCAGTAAACATCTCATAATCGAATATAAATATATAATACGCTCTTTCTGAAATTGATTTTGTTGAATCTGCAACAACTTGTGATAACTGGAACAGAGAAACTTCCAATTGAGGAGCCCCATCAATTTTTCGAGTTTCAGCTACCAAGACAATGGGCCCCTATACATAGTGAGATGTGTCTTGGTTCTTACTGGAAGCATCAAATGAATACATGGCTAAGATTTAGTATGTTGGGTCCTAAGCTTTACATAAATACAATTCAAGTAAGTATTCTCTCTTGCCTTTTTAATATGCATTTCGCGAGTTGGTGTTTCTCATTCTATCAATGTGCTAGTAAACTACAAATCTCTTAATATTGACTCTTTTTTTTTATTTTCTGATGGAAGGTAGATGTTGGTAATAGACCAATAATTGGCCTGAGATTACAATTAGAATGGAGAATAATCAACTGGTTGGCCATTCAGTATCTAACTTCTTTACCGAAGTCCTTACCACTCGCAGACAACGCAAATGCTTATTTGTCTTGTGACTCCTATAGCTGCAACTTCCATAAGAAAGTGAAATGGAGCTGCTTTTCATATGTTTGTACCGCATCGGTTGAATCGGACGACAGTCTTTCCATTGTCACAGGAGCCTAATTACAAGTTGAAAAGATGTGTCTCCTTTTACGGTTGCGCTTCTCCAAAGTTATCGGTGCCACCCGAGTGGGATCAGTCCTCCAATCTTGGCGGTTTCAGCAGCAAGTCTAAGGATGTCTTAGCTTTTATTCCAACAGAGGGAAAAATGGGTCATCCAAAACCAGGTGATGTAATTGTTGGTTCTACTACATATTCTGCTGCACTACCTGCACCGGTACATACACCTAAGCTTCAAAAGTATGTGGACATAATGGAAATGATGAGCGGGCCCGAAGACACTCCAGGATATTGGTTGTGTCTGGTGCAAGGCTTTCTGCACAGAATGGGAAAATATATATCCTTGTTAAGTATTCACTATTGAACTTTGTTATGCAATGTGATATTGAAGCTTCATAGCAGTGGTTTAATGATATTGTTTATAGATATGTGGGAAATTCCGCCTTCATTGTAGTCCGCCCTAGTCGCATAGTTGTGGCATTTGAATTGTCTTCATTGTAGCCTCCAACACCTTCATTGTGTTGGGTTTGAAGGGGTGGACTTAGTCTTACATTGCTTAGAGATATGGTGCATGGCCACTCTCACTTTACAAGCCGGTTTTGTAAGGATGGTTTAGGTCAAATATAAAAATTTAAAAGATACAAAGGGGTGTGTACCTGCATAAAATCCATAATTACCATGGTTAAGTATAATTAGCACTTTTTAAATCATCTTTAATGTGTGGTTTCAGTGTTTCAGATGTTGCACCACTTCAACTGTGAAATGCGCCTGGATGGTAGCAGATTTGGATCCGATCACTTTTGTGCTTCATTTGAGTTACATTTTTGAGGTACAAAAAATTTGGATTCAGTCGGCCATCTTGCTTATGATGGCTGGTTCATCAAATGTTATGCCGTTAAATTAGAAAGGCATGGCGAACTCCATGATCATGTCAAAGAAGCTATGCCAACACCGTGGAACTCTGTGGTCTTGGCAAGGTTAAACCCTTGAACTGCATATATTTGGCACATGCAATAGATATGATCTATTATTTTTTATTAGCCACATGGTTGTGTTACAGCAACATTTGTAACACCTCTCTGTATTAAGAGGATCCGTTTTATGAAAAAGCATGGGTTTCCCTTTATGCTCCTGAATATTGTTGGTGCAAGCCTGATGCTTACACTCAATGATGAGAGAAAAAAGAGAGAGATCAGAACATTTTGTTTTGTGGTGACAATAGAGTGAATGAAGAGAGTTTTTATTTATGGTGAATTGTAAAACTATGAATTGCATTATATAGTGGTTATGACACAGGATATTGATGTGTGATATGAGTTATATCAATTGAATACAAAACAAGTACTTATAAGCTAAGTTGATTTACTTACTCTGCAAGACATTAACTAACTAACTAGTTAGTTACTAACTAACTAACTCTTATTAACAAACATAGTTGGATTTATCCACAACAAATACTATAGTTTCTTACTTCTGTTATGTAATCATAACAACTCATTCTAACAAAAGAAGAGGAAAGAAGAAGGTGGTCCCAAAAGTTGTCAATGGTTATCTGATGACATGCTGTCATTACGTAATTTTTAGGACTTATTTTGACAGTTTGATAGAGTTTTGAGGCAATATGAGGTAACCAGGGGTGTGAAAAGCAGAAATTCTGGAAGTGCTGAAATAGGCAATCGTGTCACGATTTTCAAAGGCGTGACACGATTTTTGTTCCAGAATGAAGGCTTGGTTCTGCCACTAAAATCGTGACACGATTTCTGGTGGCGTGACACGATTTTGGGGGCAGAAAATATTTCCTATTTAAGCTGAAGTCAGTTCCAGAAACAAGGGCTACGAATTGTGAAGAGCAAAGTGCGATTTTGAGACCTAAAGACGGTTAGGAGGGCGATTTCTTCAACCTTCTATCAGTTCATGTATGTTTTGATTCCATTATTGATTATGCTATTTGTAAACTCAATTATGAGTAGCTAAATCTTTTAGATATTAGGTCTGAGATGATTCTTTGTAACCTTAATTGATCCATGTTGCTGTGAAACTCTATTTATTGTGAATGACAATCTAATTTTTATTCAATTCAATTGTTCTTAATGCTTTTTATATCCTGATCAAATATAAACATGATTTAGTGAGAACGAATGACTACTGACCATAGCTTTCGACTTAGACCTAATTGAATTGTTCTAATAAACATGGTTAGTCTAGGAATGGATAATCGTTTGTTAGTGATATTAGGTTAACGTGCTTAAATCTTCAAAGATTATTAGACCACCTAAGGAATTAGGGGCTGTAGTTTGAGAAGAGGGTCCTAACTCAAGGGATTGATTATGACTATTTTGTTAACTATCGTGGAACTATAAAATCATTCATAAGAATAGGTGCAGTATACCAATTAGGTGGACATAGATGATTTGAATGACCTGATCTCATCTCTCTTCATATTTTCTAACCAAATCTATATTTTCTAACCGAATCTTTATTTTATGTTATTTAATTTTATGCAATCAAATCAAATCTACTGCCTAGGACAAACAAAATAATTTATACATCCTAAATATTTACTTTATTGCTAAATTGAGATTAGTACAGTTTTCGTGAATACGAACTTATTTTATTACTTCGATAGTTTTTAGTACAGTTGTCAAACGTCTATCATTATCATTACTCTTTTTTAATAGCCTTTACATACACATTATACATAGATTTAGTCCAATCCAATTGATACACATAATAGTTATTTAGGAAACCACCATTTTTAGAGGAATGGGGATTAAATTTGGTGTTAACTTGGATACATGGCCCCAAGACCGTTTTTATGGCCATATTTTCTCCTACTATATCCATCATCAAGAGGGATAATTTCACCTTGGCATTCTCAGTATTACTCAAATCTATTTTCACCAATTTGGCAGCATTTCTTTGATGAATGGAAGATTGAAAGAAAAAATGAAAATAAATAGCATAAGTTCATTAAAAGAGATGGAATGAAAGAAGGCTCTCCTGCAGGACTTTCCTTTTCTACTCACTCAATGTTTACAATTTTGAATCTTCTCTCTTTCCCTTATACATGTAGTTCCCCTTAATTGACTACCTTATTTGATCCTAATTCCTAACTAATCTAACTTTATTCTTATATCCAGACAATATGTCCACCTGGTTAAGAATGGATGGGTTGACATACCACAAGCTCTGAAACTTGTGTCTTTCTATAAGCCAACTTATTACTATATAGATCAGTCCACGTCAAAGACAAAAATGATGAATTTCAAATATTAAAGGATAAAATTAGAAAAAGACTTTGCATCCTTTTTTGTTCCATGCTCGTGCTCCTCATTGTTCCCACCTTGTAATTCATGTCACTGATTTCCACTCTGATACTTGAGAAGCTCATCTTTCAGTTTCCTCGTTCAAGGACATTGTGAGTATCCTCAGCCTCAATCACCCCCATCTCTTCATTTTATGATCTTGAGTTTCAAATTATTATTTTTATTTACCTTCGCTACAGATGGATGTTATTGGAATAGGTGGCTCTTGGGCCGAGTTTGCTGATTATTTTGTGAAAGCCTTCGACATGTCATATAAGTCGCTTCAAATAAGGAATACAACTTATTTGAAAGCCTTACAAATTATGGCACTTTGAAATTATTCCTTTGTTGCTAATCATGGGTTTTTATTTGCGCGAAATGCAATTGTGACTAAATAATTTCCAAGTTTGTGGAAAACTTAGGCTATATTACTTCTTTGAAGTGACTCTCAAAATTTGATTATAATAAGATAGATTGGTTGGTTATTCTCCCCAAGACACGTTGTTAGCTTATTATGAGCACTCTTTTTATACCTACCAGGAAAGAAATGAAACCATGCCACTGGATCGACGACAAAAGTTTCAAAAAATTAGCGACTCAGAGAATACAAGTGTTTCTAATAATGGAGCGCAAAATTCTCGAGGTGTGTTATCAGGGCCGGCCCTAGGCATAGGTCGGGGGTGTGACGGTCTAGAGCCCATGCCAGTAGGGGGCCCTAAAAAAATATGATGGGGGTGCATATAGAAATACTTGATTTTTGGGGGGCGTATATAGCAATGTTCACTGGAAGGCCCCAAACAAATTGACATGATGAAAGGTTGGGCTGAAGCCTGTTAATGTTTTTGGCGTGATTTGCTATATATACCCTCATATATCACAAAGATTTTTATATACACCCTCCCTATAAAATAATTTGCGAAAAAATTTATTATCGAAGAAATTGATGATATTTTTTTGGACCATTTGTTTCTAATAATGTGCCTCACTAATATAAAAATATTTTTGATATTTATTATCCGAGAAATTTGGATAATTTTATAACAAAACAAATTATATTTTAGTGAAAAATGGGTCTATTAGATAAATTAATTTTAATCTTGTCTTTCAAAGGTTCCAAAAAATTGAATTATATCTTTATAGTAATGTCAACTTTCTTGAATTGATTAAAATGATTGCAAAATTGAATTTGATAATGCAAAATCCTGCGAGACGCATTCAGTATAATGAAACCGATGGGAGACGCATTTAGGATCATGTGGCACTATTGTTCTCAGGCGCTACAAAAAAAATTGGATCATGAAACTGATGTGAGGCACATATAGGATCATGAGACGCATTTAGTAATGTCAACTTTTTTGGTGTTATTATTCTTATGTGCTAAAATTTCAGTCTACTTTGCAGGTGCTATTGTTCTCTATTTCTACGATATTTTATTTTGTTTTGATGCCTATGAAGTATTTGATTTATTTTCAGATATTGCCTAAAAAATATTTATCTAGCAGTGAATAGCGTCAAAATAAAATGAAATAAAGATCTAATAAAAACACAACAATATACTAAAAAAAAAATTATGATGTGTTATGTAAGGGATCTTTTCTCATATTATACCTAAGACATGTAAAACTCTAGAAACGACTGTGTGTGTTATGTATTCTAAGATATGATCTTTTACTAATAAAAACAGTTCAAAAGTTGTTAGCAAGGTTTAAGGTTTATACCGTCTTTTGTGCATGTTATATTATATGTGGTGAATCTATATTTTTTTTGATAGACTTTTAGCAAGTGTACTAAAAATATATCGAAGTAATAAAATTTATAAGTTCGTACCCACAGGGACTGTTTCAATTTCTACTCGGCAAAAGTGTTAAAATAAAGGCTTTAACAAATAGCGGGTATGTAGAGCATATATTTGATCAGGTATTTCGAATCAATTAATTATCGTTGTTTGGTAAATTGCAGCTAGTCTCTACAATTATTCTCCTAGACTCACGACAAATTAACAAAATAGTTTTGATCAATCCCCTGACACAGAACACACTTCTAAAGCTACAACACCCTAATCCCATAGGTATATTAGATCCAATTCAATAGGTAGGGTCAGTAGTCAATTGATATTTGAATTCAATTTATATGTGATCAATATACAAAAAGCATTAAGAACAAACAATTGTGAATAAAACTAGGATTATAATTGTATTGAAAAGAGTTTATACAATCACATGGTTCAAACAACTCAAATTAAAATCATCTCAGACATAATCAAAGAAAATTAGCTAGACATGATCAAAGGAATAAACAACATAACTAAAGAAAATAAATAAACCTATAGAACTCCGATGTCGCCGGCGTTGCTCTCGGTATCGCTCTCGGTGTCTTTTTAATTGATGCTGTTGTTTTTCAATTTCATGTGCTTCTCCCCTCTTCCTTTATGTCTCGTGTGTGTGATGACCTTTTTCCATTCCAAAACGTGATGATGTGTCCGCCGTAATCCTCCAAAAACGTCCTCCAGTATACTGTGCGGCTAGCTTCTTTATACAGGTTCACGTCTATTTCCTCTCTTTCTGAAGCATAATGTTTTCCCTTTATTTTCTAGTCCCATGACCCATCACACTTAACATTAAGCCCAAGAGCTTCTCATGTTTTGTTTTATTCACACCACCGAAAGTAAGCACTGTTCATGTGGCCATCAAAATAATTCAATTAATCAAGTTTCTTCTTCTTTCAACATATGACCACTAAAAATACTAATAATGCATTACTTGACTCATAAATTAATAACGGTAATTTATTTAAAATGACTCCACATTAAATACTAAACTAATAAAATAGACTAAAAACTTAACTAAAAAGACTCTGAAAATATGGAATGACGGACTGTCGTTATTTTTTTTCGTTCTTTCTTTCAAACTAAGTAATATATATAAATTATCGAATTTGTGCACCATTTTCTAAATCTGCAACTATTTCTTCATTTAGGAAAATCATTAGGTCTATTTTTCATGTGCCAAGAAAACAATATCCTGAAGAGGAAAGTGATCAATTGCCACTTCTGGCACGATTTTGAATATACTGGAATATGAAGAATATGTTGTTGCGGATGACCGGAAGATGATTAACCTACAAAATAACAAACTATTACGTGAAACCTGAAGCGTGACTACGTCACTGGAGTAAGGAATTATCCGCAAAATTGTGCAACTCCCCTATAATACAACAGGTTATTCTCGGCGGTAATCATACCAAGGCTATCAAGACGCGAGAAATACACAGACAATAACACCAGCACTTAGTGTTTTTTGTCAATTAAAGGAAGAAAGGGAGAACAAAGTTTTTCTTAAGGTAATGAGGTTCTGATTCAGAAAGAATGTTATTAAAAACTATGTTAATGTAAAAGACGTAACAGGTATTTTGTAGGTTGCACATTTCGTTTATTTTTCACAATATAATTAATTAATTAATAAAGAAGTTTAACGGAAGTAACCCACAATCAGCAAGAATTAAGGAAAATTAAATTACTCATGAGATATCAAGTCAAACTTAGCTAGCACACCTTAAAACACATTGAACATAATTAAAATATGAGTAAATCACTAAATTGGTCCTTGTCTTTGTACCAAATTTTCAAATTGGTCCATGACTCTATTAACAACTTAAAATGGTCCCTGTCTTTGTCAAACATTTCTCATATTGATCCCCGATTCTATTAGTTGTTTTGTATTTTAAGTCATTAACGTACCAAACAAGATCCAAAAGACATTATGTCATTAACCACTAAATAATATCCAAAAGACATTGAGCCATTAACACTCAAAATACAAAACAATTAATAGAGTCAGGGACCAATCTGAGAAACGTTTGACAAGGACAGAGACCACTTTGATTTATTAATAGAGTCATGGACCATTTTGAGAATTTGGTACAGAGACATAGACCAATTTGATAGTTTACTCGTTAAAATATAGCTAATATTACCTAAAAAATACGTGGACAATTTCAAAAGGAAGTTCCACAACCCATGTAATATGACAACGTGACATCATGCATATCATGCATAAGTCAATAAATTTTACTTCTAAATAAATTTAAACAAACTAAAATAAAATAAAATAATAACCAAATTACTTTTGAAATATTCAAAATATGCAACAATCCTCCACATATTTCAAAAGTTTTAAATAAACTATTTTGCATAGGGTCATCTTTAAGTATGATGCATCAAACTGGTGAAACAAGTTATGTGAACCAGTGCTAGAATGATATACTTAACACATAGTGAATTGGTGTAGCAAGCTATATAGTAACCAAAATCAGCAAGAATTAAGGAAAATTGAATTACTCATGAGATACCAAGTCAAACTTAGCTAGCACACCTTAAATCACATTGAACATTATTAAAATCTAGCTAATATCGCCTAAAAAATAGGTGGACAGTTTCAAAAGGAAGTTCCACAACCCTTGTAACATGACAACGTGACATCATGCATACCATGCATAAGTCAATAAAATTTATTTCTAAATAAATTTAAACAAACCAAGATAAAATAAAATAAAAACCAAATTACTTTTGAAATATTCAAAATATACAACAGAATAACATTGAAAGCTTGAGCTACTAAAAGAGTAGTAATATTATCTTTAAAAATAAAGTACATATGATAATTATAACATAACTAAAAGAGTACATATAAATAATCAAACACAACTAAAAGAGTACAACTAAATAATCAAGTCTGAAGTAAACTAAAATACTAAAATGACACACACACATATAATTTATATAAGATTAGCTAAATTCTTCAAACGACGTGAATTCTCCTCCACTTCTTCTCCTTCACATTCACCTTCTTTTTCATCTTCTCCTCCATCACTTCACTCCATAGTTCTTCAAACGATGACACCATCATTCTTGTTGTGACTTCTCTTTTGTTTTATCTTCTTTACTTTCGTGTGGAGATATTTTACAACACATGTTCCGAGGCTTGTTACATGGCAAACAACAACAAAAATTAACATACAAGTCCAAGCAATTATAATCCTCCCACTAAAGGGGCCAATCATCGGATAATCAGGGCAAACCATTGCCAAGGAAACTAGATAAGTATATGAAAAAGCAGTGAGTGTGAGCCACATAAATAACTTGGGTTCCAATCTAATTCCACTTATAAGAATTAGACATATACCTAGTGAGGCAAACAAACAGGCTGTGTTGGAAGTCATGAACCGATCAAATCGATAGGGGTCTACAACCGCCATGATGGATTGACCCGCACACAATATTTTTCCATTCACATTTGTGCAAACTTTATCATCAATAGGGTCAGAGACTATAAACTGTGAACTTGAGGGGGAAGGAGAAATGTTTTTGGCGTTTTTCTCTAGGGAAAACACCCCACTACAGGGTTTACCTCCATTTGAAGACACATGGTTGTTATAACAGTTGCAATTAAACCTAATGTACCTCCATTTGAGAGAAAATTGGGAGTAATAGTTGTGCATATTCTTATGGTTTGTCGATTTGAATGTATCTTCTTACATCAGGGCCGACTCAAAGGGCATGCCACTAAAGCAAGAGCTTTAGGCCCCCAAATTTTTTAGGCCTCGTATTTATGTCTTTGAAAATATTTTCGTACGTCTAATTTTGTAAACATGTTCACTCGAAGCTCAAGTGGTAAGTAAATGAGGAGTCATAATTCATGTTGCAAGTTCGATTTCAATTCTAACTATTTTATTGGTTATATGAACCATACTTAAATTCCTTCTGCCTTCCGATTCTTATAAATCTAATTCGATGTCGGTTGTTCAAAATATATTAAGACAAGTAGTGTTTTACCAAAGTTTGTAAAAGTAAAAAATTAATTTATATTTGTATCATTTCAATATTATTTTGTTATTTTATGATCTCTAACGATTGGTAAATAATGTCTATATTAAATATTATTTTCAACATGCAAGCACGCACGCACGCGCACTCACAGGCACAAGTGCGCGCACGCCCACACACACACACACAAATATATATATATATATATATATGTATAAAATGTCACGCACTAATAAAGTTGTGACAAAACAAAGTTTGATTTCTACCTGACAAAATACTCATATTTAATTATTGTAGGACACACAACATATAGAATATTCAAAAAGCAAACAACACATAAAAGCACAAGTTGTGTGTAATTGTATATAAAGACAACCCAACCAAAATATGAGAGGTATGCTAAGTCTGATCGCCATGTGATTGTAACCGTCTCTTAACAAACGAGGACAAACCCCCCTGGTGGGGTGTTGTCCCTTGAGAAAAATATCATGATATGCACAGTTGTGGGTGAAGGGAGAATATGTTCTGGTCAAGTCGTCATAGGGGTTGTATATCCTAAGCTACAATTTAAGTTCTTGATTTACTCCGCAATCTGTTTTTTTTCATCACTCATCATGTGTCTAATTCTTGTGAGTGGAATTAGATTCGAACACAAATTGTTTATGTGGTTGTTGTCTTTAGTTATGTGGACCATTCTCAGTAGCTTTGCATTTTCTTATGTAATTTCATTGAACATGCTTACCCCTGGATTTCTTCAACTTGATACTTATGGAAGATCTTTTCGCGTTATTGACAAACTTATGTTAGTTTGGATTTGTGTTTTAATTTTTATTGTTACATGTCATGCATCAAGCATCATAACATGGATTGTAACATATCTCCGTAAGAAGATGAAAGAAAAGAGAATCTAGAACTCTTCTGCACCTCAATGAGGGTTTCTCTAACTCAAAAAAGTGCTTGGATGTGTGCACGTGTGAGAAAGGTTGGGAGTAAACAACAACTATTAAATGAGATAAGGTTGTGAGTAATAGTTGTGCATATTCTTATGGTTTGTCGATTTGAATGTAAGGTTTTTCATTTTGGATCATAAGTTAAATGAGAGAGAGAGAGAGAGAGGGTGTTGGAGTAAAAAACAACTGTTAAATGAGAGAAACCTTCATTGAAGTGCAGAAGAGTGATGACTTCTCTTTCCTTTCCTCTTCTTTTGAAAATATGTTACAATCCAAAATATTATGCTTGATGCATGGCATGCAACAGTAAAAATTAACCCACAAATCCAACTTAAGATAAGGTTGTCCATAAAGCGGAAAGTTCTTTGAAAAGAAGTAGTTTGAAGATGAGGGATTAGCATTGACACAGAATGGTAGAGAATGGTTTGTGGGGTTGTGTTAGGCCTAACCACGATTTCTAATAGATGGCGTGGAAAATAAAAAAGTTGGTGGATACTGGAGAAGGATACTAACCGTGTTTAGTGTGTAGGCGTACATTGATAAAGAGAAATGACTCGACAATATGAAAGGTATGCTAAGTCTTATTGCAACTGTAATTGCTATTATTACTTATAAAACTGCGACAAACCCCCCTAGTGAGGTTTATTCCCTCGAGAAAATTACCAAAATGTGCACACCTATAAATAAATATGATAAAATATGTTCGGGTGAAGAGGTAATGTCGGTGGTACAACCCGAGCTATATTCTCAGTTTTTGAATACCACCACAACCTGTTTTTTCGCTTCACTAACAGTGTGTCTCATTCTCGTCAGTGGAATTAGACTAGAACATAGACTGTTCATGTGGTTGCTATCCTTAGGGATGCTGACCATTCTCTCTACCTTTGCACACCTATAAATAAATATGATAAAATATGTTCGGGTGAAGCGGTAATGTCGGTGATACAGCCCGATTTCAATTCTAACTATTTTATTGGTTATATGAACCATACTTAAATTCTTTTTGCCTTCTGATTCCTATAAATCTAATTCGATGTCGGTTGTTCAAAATATATTAAGACAAGTAGTGTTTTACCAAAGTTTGTAAAAGTAAAAAATTAATTTATATTTGTATCATTTCAATATTATTTTGTTATTTTGTGACCCACTAAAAATTGCATGAGCATGACACAATTACTATTGTTAGTAGTTTAATTTTACTGCTGTTTATAAATACATTATCCAACCAAGTTCTTCCAGTAGAAAAATATGGCTCTAGTTATTAACGTTATGTAGTATGTTACTAATGATAATTTGTATGGTTAATTTTATATTTTGATTAGAGAAATATATTGTAGAACTTATCTTAGAAAAAGTATGTCAAGGAAGTAATACAATTAAAAAATGTTTTCATAAAAAGGTAATAACTTGGTCAAATCATTTAAAATCATCACACTCTATACTTATCCGCTGAATATTTTGGATTTACTTTAATTAATTATAAAAATATAAATGAAATATATAGTATTAAATATTTAATGTTATTGTACTTGGTATTTATATTGGGCTTATTATGAACGGACCGTGATGGGTTGGACCGTTCTTATTAGTCAGCTCGTTTGAGAGGTCCCTGCCTCTACTGATGAGTATATAATCTAACTATCCCATCAGGTTAGACACACTGGAAGATTGAAAGAACGCTCATCAGCTCATCAGTAAGGCGGCAAAAACATCTCTCAACCCTAACCTCCTATAATGGCTTCTCTAACGGGATCTTAATGGTTAATCACCAACCAATTAAATCAGGTACACATCTATTTTATTTCTACAATATGTTATAATTTGTATCTATGATTTTGAGTCTTCGTTGAAATATCTTTCATTATCTTCCATCCACTTTCATTCCTTTTAACATTGTGTCCTCTCAAATCATTTATGAACATAAACCCATGAGTCTCACATACAATCTTTTTACATGGAGCATTAACTGCTCTACACATACAATCTTTTTGTATAGCTTTATAATATGACACGTAAATTAAATTTAATCCTCGTAGAAAGAATCCAATTTGTACTATATCTCAAATGTTCTTATAAATCATCATTCATTCTTTGACCTAATAACCCATCTATAAAGTTTTACAAGTTAGCGAGTGCCTAGTGGCAGAGCCCTTCATAGATCGAGACGGGCCACAGTCCACTCGTAAAAATTTAAAATTAACAAATATAGGTGTATTTTGTAAGATTTCAAATAATTTTCTCACGGTTTTAGTTTTCGGCATATCGGAAAGACGCATACATGATTTTTGTCATGATTATAAATTGCTTATTAGAAGAGGTTTACAAACCTTTTAATTTAGGGGGTTTCGAACATCCCTTAACTTGTTTTGTCAAATTGAAAGTTCCTCCAATTAACCATTGTACCATAAAATTTCATAATTTTTAACAATAGTAAAATATGTAATTAATTATATCCATCCAAATTTTTTAGTCAACTCCATGCTTAATACTTATTACAATCTTAATTTTATGTTTATATATATTATAATTATTTTAGTGGTGAAACCAAACTTTTTTTTTTTTCTTTTCTGGCTCCACCGATGTAGATGCCCGTATCTCAAAGGCTTTTAGTCATCAAACAAAGCATAACATCGAAACCTATAGATATACTCTCAAAATGACATACAGCGGCACATGAGGAGGAGTCGAGGACAAGGAAGTAGTAGATCTTCCTCTGTACTCTCTCTTCAACATTTTCAATTTTGTCGCATAAATAAAATCAATAAATGCATATAATTATAAATATATGACCCTAAAATAAAAACCCTTGAACCGCAGAGACAGAAGTTTCTACTTGGTTTTGATCAATGGGAGAAAGTGGAGAATGCTCTGCTTCAGCCTCAGCCTCAGCCTCAGCCAAACCCTCAGATGAAATCTGGGCAAAGCTTGGTAACCCCTTTTCCCTATTTCACTAAATTATCCATTAAAGTTTCAAATTTTGGGCGTTTCATAATTTTTCCCCTCTTTTGGATTTCATCTTAATTCTTCAAATTTTTTAAATTAGAATCAAAAGGGTTGAAATTTTTGAAATTTATTTGTTTAATACTCAAAACAGCATTTCGTAACACAATAAAGCCTTTATTTTTATCTCTTAAAATTCATTTCATGTTAGGTTCCACTGATTAATTACTTCTACTGTGTGTGTGTGCATGTTATTTTTTTAGGGCTTCAATTTTATAGGGGATGCTATCATAACAATGACAAAAATCTATCTTTACAATTTTATAGGGCTAGCGATGTTCATCACTGTTTTTATTGTGTCTGTACACCTGATGGTGAATCATGAGGATGTAATCTCATTGCTGTTTACTAACTACTAGGGTTTTTAAATAGTGATAACAGTTACGGCTGCGTCACCATTTTTTATATTGTCTCCATTCTTGATATTGCCGAGAATAGTGATCATACGCAACCGATGCATCTGCCTTTGACAACATCAAATCCGTCGTGTCGTGCCCCTAAATCGCGGCTGTGGTCTTTATTTGAAACCTGATAATTACTTTAACTGTTATATTAGTTTGGCTTCCCCTTGAAAACCAGTGTGGAAAATAAAGGAATGGTTTTTCTTTGAAAATATGATGAAAACTCATCTGGGTTTGTCATCCCATTTTAGAGGGGATACCAATTTGGCTCTTAAATTATTAAGGGAAGGGATATATTTTGTGTGAAGTTTGAGACTTTCTTAAGGTACTCTTTTCTTTCATGCAGTTCAGTCTGACTCGAGATACCCTGATGTTGAGATAAGGTCAGATAAAGGCAAAATACGTTCGGAGATATCAACCGCTTCTTGTGACAAACATAGGTGGTGCAAAATAGTAAGGAATTCCGACCTATGTTCTGCCACATTGAAAAATAAGAGGTAAATTCAAAACTTACAAACATTTATCCTTTAAATAATTCAGTAAGTTGTGCTCCCTATCTGCCAAGATAATTAGTTTTGTTCGATTATAAATTATTTTTCAGAAAAACAGGGAACTATTATTTTTAAAACTAAAAAATGTAATGCACGTGTCCATTCCATCGTCACTGTTTTAACCCATTGTTCGTCACATATCGTTCAAAAATGCTGTTGGAGCTTATATGTCCCATGCTGATTGTTAGTAGGAACATATGTTTCAGCTTCAAGATAGTAAAGGAGTGCTAATTACTGAAAAAATTATTTTTTACACGCTTTACATTCCTTTCTTCTCCGTTGAAGTATTGAAAGTATACGTCTCTGCAAGGATGTCATCTCCTTTCATCTGCATATATGTTGTCAATTTTTGCCGAAAAAGTATTTATTTTTTGCTTGCATTGCACATTCATGCTATAGTTCAAATACAATACTTGTTGACGGGGCTGAGGTAGGCAAAGGTGACACTGTTGTTATCAAGGATGGAAGTGAAATTATCCCAGGCCCTGCTAAAGAAGGTTAGAACCTTTTTAATATTTATGTTAGTGTAATACCTCCTATAGCTGATTATACATATAAAGTAGAAAATTGTTAATTGTGTTTTAAATCTATTATCTAATTGGCGCACTTCAATGAAGTAGCGTTGCCATCTGGCCCCATCAATCCATACATTATCTTTAGCAAAGATGTATTCCAAGTTTTCCTTTTTCTTTAATAATATTCAAACTTGTTGACAAAAGTAGTCTTGTTAATTAATTGTTTGGTGTATTAAATAGTTAACTCAATAAAAGTTCTGCGACGAAAAATAGTGTGATTAGTTGGTAAGCATGTTTCCTTGGTCTGTAACGTTGGCATAAATCATGACATGTAATTGTGCATGTTTTAATCGTAATCCAATTATGTTCATAACCAGTGAGAATTACTTGCCTCGATAGTGTTCATGCTTTCATATACTACAACTATGATCGATAATTTTAACATGGTATTTGAGTCCATTGAAGAATTAACCAGTAAATATCTTTAATGTGGAGTTGAACAAAAACTTTATCTTTAAGCAAAGTATTTGGTTTTTGATACCATTATTCATTATTTCTAAGCCGATTAGCAATCTATTTAACTCCATCATTACCACTTTATGGCATTAGGATTTGTCAGCTACAAATTCCAAATCGTGTCTAGCCCAGAAACCTGCCAGACGCTGCTAAAGGTTGGCATTTTATAATTCGTCTGCATCCTTAATGTCTTCTTCAATACTGTTTTTTATTGCAGTGCTGATGACTCGACTGTATTTTTTTTCCAGATATGTGTAGATGTTGATCATGCAAAATGTAGTATTTGCTTAAACATATGGCATGATGTTGTTACTGTTGCTCCATGCCTTCATAACTTTTGGTATGGATGATAATCTTTTGATCCTCTTTTTTTAATGAAAATGGTCCTGTTTAGTTCATTGACTTTTTCTTCAAATTGTCATGTGACATTACAGCAATGGTTGCTTCTCGGAGTGGTTACGGAGATCGCAGGAAAAACGTTCAACTGTACTTTGTCCTCAATGCAGAGCAGTTGTTCAATTTGTTGGGAAAAATCACTTTCTGCGTACCATCGCGGAGGTAATTTTATGCAGAAGCATTTCACAGAGATTAAGCTGAATTGTAAATGGGACTTGATATAGTATTTATTATTGACACAAAGCATAGCATGTAGGCATGGCAGTTAATATTTGACGTTGTTTACAATTTTATGTCATATTTTTGACAAACCTCTTGTTCATAGTTATGAGAGTTCTTTTTTATTTTTGCTGTACTTCTATGTTGTTTGATCTATTGATTTTCTTCTTTCATTTCACTAAACAGTTTCTCTGAATTGTTTCATAGAAAATATGAATGTTCTGGATAGATTCATGATTTCATATAGTTGATCCACTAGGTGTAGTCAAGTTTTTTTGTTATTTTTACACAGCAGCTGTGTTTTTCCTATACCTTTTTCAGGATATGGTGAAAGCTGATTCTTCCCTAAGACGCTCACACGATGAAGTTGCGCTTTTAGATACGTATGCATCTGTACGGTCAAACCTTGTGAGTATGATGATTCCTTTAATGATCATGATTTCTCTCCTGTAATACAGCAAAAATGAACTATATTTTTTTGTTGTGGGGAGTTGTTGACTTGTAGTATAATATCCTCCCTTTGCCATGGAATTTTATTGGAAAAATGAGTTTATTGTATTTTCACTGTTAGGTCATTGGATCTGGAAAGAAGAGTAGAAAGAGGGAGAGGGCCAACACAACAATGGTTAATCAAAGTGATGGTGCAGATCATCACTGTTCGCAGTGTGGTAATATTACCGTTATACAATGTCAAACAAGGCAGTCTATGCAGCACAATATATTTTTTCCCTTCAATCTTCTTGGTTTTCTGTGCTAATTATTTACGACATTCAGTGTTAGTTATGTTATCAATAAGTATACTGTGTTTGTATTCTGTATTGTGCTGCAGAGAAAAAATGTTTATGTTTGAATTCAGCAAGTCTCTGAATCATTCAAGATATACATAGGATCCTTAAGAATGTGCGTTTTCTATTTTGAGCTGAACGGTGCTTAGACTGATGACGCTGAAGCTTATCTTTTTGAATGGCCTATCGGGCCAGAAATGCCATTTAGACTTATTTTCTTTTCTTTTTTATTTTCATCCCTAGACCTGAAAAAGATTTGAATTTTGTTTGTGTGGGTACTCCCAATTTGCTATTGTAATTCTGCTGACTTTCTTTACAATGTGTCAGGTGTGATGTTAAAACAAAATAGTAAAAAAAATGTCTTATTTATGATGTCCTTCATTTTTTTGTTTCATCATACTCATTGAATTCTCTTTCAATATAGTTACTGTTGTTGGCGGGTTTCAATGCGATCCCAACACTATTCATCTCCAATGTCAAGAATGTGGAGGAATGATGCCTTCCCATACTGGTCTTGGTGTTCCTCAATATTGTAAGTCGTCAATGTGCGATTTAACTAATGAGTAGTTTTTTTTTTATATTTTAATTTGTGTCTCGTCATTAAATTCATGCTGATGAAATAGTATTTTTTTTTTGCACTCTTTATGGTGAACTATAATATTCAATTTTTTGCTTCAAAGTGTCATAGAATTCATGTTGTCACTTATTGTAGGCTTAGGATGTGATAGACCTTTTTGCGGAGCATACTGGAGTGCTCTTGGGGTAACTGGGAGTGGCTCTTATCCTGTTTGTTCCCCAAATACTTTAAGACCGGTATGGACTATTTTGTTTATAATAACCGTTAAAGTTAATAACTTTACGAAAGTTGCTTTCTGGAGAGTTCATATATTTTTGTGTAATGGTGTGGTTAAATAGTAGTGCTATAGCCTAACGATATCTGAAGAAATCGTTAATGTTCCAAGATACGCTATTTAGCACAGAATATTGTCAAATAGCGATGCTATAGCACTGTTACGTAGCGAAATTCAAACACAACTATTTTTTCGTGATCCGCAGTTGACAACACTGCTGTGTAGTTATTGTGCCCTTGCGTGGTCAATTTCATCATCATGTTAACCGTGCAACATAATTTTCTTCTCTTCCTAGGGAGTTAAAGGCTTTGAATAGATGATGGAATGGTCACTTATACGACATGTGCTTGACTTTCTCTTTGCAGATATCTGAACACACTATATCAGGAATTCCTTTGGTAGCCCATGAAAAGAATCTGCATGAACAGAATGTATGCGTTTCCGTATCACATTTTTATTGTTGAGTCTGTTTTGTCTTGATCATATTTTTTTTTACTATGTTTATGTTTTGTGGCTTTCTAGATCACTGAAAGTTGCATAAGACAAACGGGGAGGACATTGCAGGATGTCATATCAGAGTGGATATCAAAGCTGAATAACAGAGAAATTGGTAAAGTGACAAACTTGTCTTTCATGTGATTTAATGAGAAGTAATTCTTCTGATTTTTTTAGTTGCTTTTTTCTTTCACCTTTTGGGTGAAATGTTTTAACTGATGATTACAAAAATTGATTCTTGTCCTGGCTATTTATTGTTTTCATTGCATGAAGGAAACAAAATGTAAACAAGGTGATAGTTTTGTAAAATGTAGTGAAAATATATCTGAAAAAATAAAAAGAAAAAACTCATCAAACATGCACTTGGATTCCTATTTTGCATTAGCTTGCTGAGCTTAATGCAAATTTTCAATTGAGTTTTCTTACAAAAAGTTATTCATTGGTGTAAATTGTTTGATCTGATTGTACATTTGATGGTGTCACACTGTCACCAGATATTGACTTATACATAAGTTTTTATTTTTTTTCTATTGTCTTGGCAGATACAACACGAATGATGCTGAATCACGCAGAGATGATGACTGCTGGGACTCTTATATGCAGGTATGTTTTATACTGAATCATTGAGCTAAAGTGGATTTACCTAGATGTTTTAATAGGCCCAATGCCAAACCTTAAAATTATTGAAGGTTGCATTTTGTAATGTGATACATACCTGTAGGTAAATAGTACATACATTTATACTGAATTAATTTGCTGAGTATTATGCACCCAACAATGCGAAAAAAATCATATTGAACTCTACTGTCTTGTATTTCTATTTGACATATTAACACCGCATACTGGTTGATGTACGTCATTGGTAAAACAACCACCAACTCTAGTACAATGTGGAATTATTGTCTGATAACCATTTCAACCTTTGAATGTTCATATTCTTTTAATCATGCAGTGATTGTTATCAGAAGTTGGTGTCATTTCTCTTGTACTGGTTTCGCATTTCTACACCCAAACATGTAAGTACCTTAAACTCAAAGCATTATCGGAAGTCTGTCTTTCTTTAACTCAATTATCTGTACTTTTTAGCAATGAGTGGATTATTTTTTTGGGAAAAAAGTGGCTTACCAAATATAAATTTACGCAATCTAATCACAAAATTACTAAGAAACTAATTCCAGTTCCTGGAATCTGCTGAACGAACTGATAACATTACAATGTTTTATGTACTACAAAAATTTAGTTGCTGAATGAAACTACTTGCAGTCTGCAAATCAAGTTGACCCTTTTTATTTTTGTTTTTGTTTGTATGTATTGCAAAAAGCTTCTCCCACCAGAAGCATCGACAAGAGAAGATTGCTGGTATGGATATGCATGTCGGACACAGCACCGTAGTGAAGAGCATGCTCGTAAAAGGAATCATGTTTGCCGTCCAACCCGAGGCTCCCATTCTTGATGTAAACAAATATATTTCTTATTTGATAGATTTGTGTTTTGTTGAGTAGTCTTTTCTTTCTTGAAAAAAATAATAGTCCCTTGGAGAAATAACTTTTGTTTGCTTGGCATCGTTGCCTGGATTCATAGCAGGTGAAAAATGAAAAGTTGATTATCTTAATATTTTTTTTTTTGAAAGAGATTATCTTAATAATTGTAAACTTGTTTTTTGACTAAAAAATATAAAAGAAATTTATGCAAGCCTCATAATGGTACATAGGTCAAATGTCGGTCTAGTGATAAATCATTTTTGTGGTCAACAAATTTCATAATAGAAATTGCTGACTTAAACATCTGTGGATACTTCGTATCTATTATTATACTGTCAAAAAGATTATTGTCTTGAATGAGAGGATAAAAGTTAATATTAATTTTTCTTACTCAAAATGAAGCCTTAGAGTGAAAGAATCTCATACAAATTCTGCTTATGTTTTATTTGCTTGGTTCATTTAGTTAATAGCAACGGTTGACTTGTTTTTAATAAACATATCAATGATCGACTAATATCTGAAATAAACAAAAAGTGTTGTAGAAGAAGCTGAAGCTTAGGCCTAAACTGAAGATAATAGAGTTGACAATAGAATTATAAACCAAAGAACAGTAATTGAGAGAACTCCAACTGGCAACTTGTAAAGAGTGGAAAGCTCACGTGACGTGGAGATGAAAACGAAAGAATTAGGTGAAATGCAAGTAACATGCCACTTTTCTTAATAATGTCTATACCTTCTCGAACTGCACTTTCTCTCCTTAGTCCTCACGCTACTGCATTTATTCATCTACTTTATTTGTCACGCAATCATAAGTATATCCATACTAGCCGTAAAATACATAAAAAACCATACTGTACTTATATAAAAAATATCCATATAAATTAAAGTCAGGAGCGGATTCATGGAAGTAGGTACAAACATTAGTTATTATAAATGAAGTAGGTAGACATGAACATTGTTTATTCTTTCTTAAATATACTGCATTAAAAACCAACATTTTTAAAGGAGGATGTTATTTGGATATCTAAAAGTTGACATTGTATATGACAAATGTATAAAATTACACTTTTTATAACTACTATTGATTTGATTTAAAAGCAGGAAAAACTTACCCAAAAAAAAATGAAATTGTATTTATACCTTATGTGTGTGTATTGCTATTAAAATATTATTAAAAAAAATACTATTAAAATATATTCTTATATCAATGCATGTTAGAATTTTTTGTTTCGATTTTGTTTATGCTTGTCGTTTTCGATTATGTTAGGGCAATTTATATCATATATCTTTTTTTCCTTTTAAAATCTCCCTTTTGAGGGATTTTCTGTGTCTCAACAAATATTGGTTCACTAATTCTGAATTGTATATACACAAAAAAGGTATAACTAGAACTTCAGTTTTTTTTATAGAAAAACTTCAGTTATATCATGTTTAAATTTAGTTTTTTCTTAAGGAGAGAACTTAGATCATTTCATTACTCAAAATCATATTTAAAACCTTAGAATATAGCTCGGGTTGTACCACCGACATTATCGCTTCACCCGAACATATTTTATCATATTTATTTATAGATGTGCACATTTTGGTAATTTTCTCGAGGGAATAAACCCCACCAGGGGGGTTTGTCGCAGTTTTATAAGTAGTAATAGCAAATACAGTTGCAATAAGACTTAACATACATTTCTTATTGTCGAGCCATTTCTCTTTATCAATGTACGCCCACACACTAAACACGGTTAATATCCTTCTCCAGTATCCACCAACTTTCTTATTTTCCACGCCATCTATTAGAAATCATGGTTGGGTCTAACACAACCCCACAAACCATTCTCTCTACCATTCTGTGTCAATGCTAACCCCTCATCTTCAAACTGCTTCTTTTCAAAGAACTTTCCACTTTATGGACAACCTTATCTCAAGTTGGATTTACAATTTCATTTTTTTTGGTAAGTTTTTCCTGCTTTTAAATCAAATCAATAGTAGTTATAAAAAGTGTAATTTTATACATTTGTCATATACAATGTCAACTTTTAGATATCAAAAGAACATCCTCCATTAAAAATGCTGGTTTTTAATGCAGTATATTTAAGAAAGAATAAACAATGTTCATGTGTACCTCCAGCGAACCCGGGGAAACACCACCAACTACATCTTCAGCTTGTTGTATTTCCGGCGAACGGGAACCACCACCAACAACATGTGTTTGTGTTTCCGGCGAAATAACAACCGGGGAGCCGACGTCTGTTTCCATGGTTTCTCTCTTAAACTCGCCAGGAGCAACTTCACCTTCACAGCGTTTGTCTGTTTCCATAGCTTCTCTCTTAAACTCGCCAG
>Ga0315914_1002838_pt1 | contig 26455 bp, 18 predicted proteins | sample MpolenodulesMG_FD_203920 | JGI IMG/M metagenome (GOLD analysis project Ga0315914, IMG submission 203920) | Medicago polymorpha root nodule microbial communities from Los Angeles, California, United States - elongated nodules | ecosystem: Host-associated > Plants > Roots > Nodule | place: USA...
ACTTGTTCCTGTCTTAATTAACCACTCAAGAGCACAAGTTAAATACCAACAAATTAATCAAAGTCCATTAATTCCTTAATCATCAAGGTTTGTTATCTTTAAAATTAATTAGGGATTTTGCCTCAATAGTGCTAACATGCGTGCAGACACCTTTCGTTCCACCGCGAAGACTCATCGCCACCATATCGGAACACTTTCCACCACTGTTGCCTCTCATCCATCCAACCCTATATATGGAGTGTTTCGTGAAAGTGAAGAAGATTTTTTTGATTTGGCTAAAATCACTAGATTGTGGAAAATAGAAGTCAAAAGTGTATTTAAGCCTAAATATTAATATTCTCCTTCCGTCACATATTACAATTTATTGAAAGAAAAAGAAAAAAAACAAATTGTTCTTCCGAACATTCTCTTGAACACGTGATGAATTGTGAAGTTCATAAATCCTTATACCCCTTGCCTTTTCCTTTGGAACAGAAAATGCTGAAGTTGATTAGGTCAAGATGGAACCATTGCAACACCACTCTTCGTGTCTTACATTCCTTTTCGACACCAACTGATACCCTCTTCCATCGAATTTCCAGAGCCGGTGACCCAATCATTCCCATGACTCCTATCCTCAATCAGTGGATTCAAGAAGGCAGTATGATTCAGTGCTTTCATTTAATTTTATTATGCTGTTTTTTTTTTCTTCAAATTAAATTAGTTAATGAGATGATAATGTTACATTCCATCATTTGGTTATGTTATTATAATGGAACGGAACAAAATTCTCACTCCATCACTTGAAAACATACTGCCTAAAAATCATTATTTGTAGGAAATCATTTTCCTTGTGTAAGTTGGTTTCTCGAAAGTGAATTGCGGATGTAGTATCGGTAAATAAGGAGCATTGACGACTGACGAGTAGTAGCTACCAAAATGAATCGAACGTGAGACCTTGAGTTTATCACACTCCAAGGTTCCAAGTCAACACCAAAATAGTAGCGATAATAGCTATAGAAGTTCGATAAGAAGGATTTCTTACCTTGACTGATTTGCCACTCTGATAAATATATAATGAGATGATTATGTTTTTAAATTACCAGAACTTGCATTCGAATCCCGCTACCAATATAAGGACGTGGGTAAGATGTGAGTACCTCTTCTACGAGCATTGAGGGTATCTCTAACCATCGTGAACCCTAAGTCCCATCTCACCTAAGCAGCTTATCATAAAAATAATTGAATTATTTGATTATTCACCATGAATATTTCTCTGTATTGGAAAAATATAGTAAGACAACTTAAGTACTGATAAACTTTTGGGAATACTTATGTGTTTATAACTTTAGGAACATTGGGCCTCCATGCTGAACCCTAAGACCCATCACCTATACAACTTTTCATAAAGAATGAACTATTTGATTATTGACTAAGAATTTTTATTTTTTTTGAAAAAATGTGGTGAGACTACTTAAGAACTGATATGTAAAAACTAAAAGTTTTAAAATTTCTCTTTTTTAACTACACTGTTTTATGCCTCTCAGATGCTTGTTTTTAAGCTTGTTCTAAGCTCAAAGAACCTATTTTAAGAATTTGTTTTGCGTGTGCTAGATATCAGAATGGATGAGCAATGAAAGAAACCTTCACTTATTATCAGGAGATATTGCGATACGTCTCACCTTGATAGGTAAAGTCCGCGGTTTAGATCAAGCAGAGAAATATTTTAACAGTGTTCCACACACTTCAAAAGATTTCAAGGTCTATGGTGCTCTGTTGCATTGCTATGCACAATACAACTCCGTTGAGAAGGCAGAACTTATCATGAAGAAATTAAGAGTCTTCTTCCAATAATGAACAAGACTTGGTAGTGAGTTATCATGTTCTGTTAAAGCTCTATTCTCGGACAGGCCAACACGAGAAGTTGGTTGCTCTGATGAAAGAAATGAAAGAGAAGAAAATGTGCAACTGTTCCACACTTACTAGTTGGCTCAATGCTTATGCGATTACTAGTAACATAGATGAGATGGAGAAGTTATTGGCGAAGATGGAAGTTGATCACAGCATAACTTTGAACTGGCTCACGTATTCTGTTGTTGCTGATGGATATATTAAAGTTGGCCAATTTGACAAGGCGTTGATAGTGTTGAAAAAATCTGAACAGTTGATTAGAGGAAAGTCGAAGAGAGCTGCGTATCAATCTCTTCTAACTAAGTATGCTGCTATTGGGAAAAAGGATGATGTGTATAGAATTTGGAATATCTGCAAAAGCTTAAATGGTTCCCGCCATTCAACCTACATTTCTATGTTAATGTCATTATCCAATCTAAATGACATTGATGGAGCTGAGACGACTCTAGAGGAATGGGAATCTGGAAATACATGCTTTGATGTCAGAATTCCAAATGGGATGGTGAGTGCTTATTGTAAGAATGGAATGTTGGAAAAGGCAGAAGCATATGTTCGGAGGCTTTTAAAAAGAGATGGTAAATTAGATGGAAGAATATGGGATCGTTTGGCGCATGGCTATTATAAGTATAACGATATGGATAAAGCAGTTCTTACAATGAAGAAAGCAATGTTGGCAAGTCCACAAGGATGGAAACCTTACCCGTTTACTTTTGCTGCATGTATTGATCACATGAAAGAAAAGAGAGATTTGGAGTTGGCATAGGAGATTCTTGGGACGTGTAGGGAACTAGGTCATTTCTCTCAAGCTACCTGTGATGAGTTGATAAGTTATGTGCAAGGTGAAATCTCAGAAACAAATGCATTGAAACTATTGAAAGGAGATTATCATCTGAGGATTGGTGAAGTGCCGGCGGATGGAGAGCAGATGGAAGATAGTCGAGCAGATATTTGAATTATGATGGCAGTGGTTCTTATAAAGGTTCATTTGTCACGGTGAGGCGTCTAACTGTGGGTATTCTTCTGTCTTTTTTTATTCTCGATGCGTCTTGTATGGACAGTCCTGTCGTAGCTATGCAAGCTATCAATCATTTGAACGTGTTCTTTGATTGTGTTTCTATAGGTCTCAGATGGAAGATAAAGATCCATGAATGGGGTATTCAAAATGCTTCTAATTCGTATTTGCATTACAAACATGCAATTAAATTACCTTGAGCAGTGTTCCTTGAATATTTTACGAGATTTCAATTCATAAAATAAAATTGTATAGTATTTCTTCGTTGCAATTCCGGTACATGAGTATTTTTATTTTACCTGGTATGGATCTCAACTTCAACAATTCAGAATCCACCTGACTTGGAATTGAATAAATACAACAATTTTATGCAGCCATTCCTTATTATCTTACTTTATTTTATGAATGCTTTGAGGCACTTGCTTATGCGGTCTATATTTCTCTTCATCACTATGCTATAGGTATTAAGCTTTATAATTAGACTTTTTTCACAACTAAATCACACCTGATAACTATAACAATTTTTAGCGTGCTATCAATTTAACGGTTCACGTTCTGCTTTCATTTTGCTTACCGTATGTGATGATTGTGAACAACAAAGAAGTACAAACGAGGTGTCTATTTTCTGATCTTAGTGACTTTCTTACTAATAAATTAACATTCACGATATTCCATTCAACGTTAATTAAAAATCTAACAAAAACTGCAAAAATAACTCTACACCCGCGCAACGCATGGATCGCAATCTAGTTAACATTAATACTAAATTCCTCCCCCTCTCCCAAAACAAAGTTCTTTATGTCTCATAATTTGTATTGTTATATCTTAGGAGTTTGTATCATCATTATCCTATAATATAATTTTTGTTTCTGTGCTCATTCTATGTCAAATTTAGCATTATTTTTCATCTATATGTATCTATGAATTATGGACACATGGATAGTGATAACTGATAACTACAGAAAAGACCCAAGTGTTGGGACCGAAGTTTGGAGGGTCTATGTGATTGTGAAGAAAAACAAGAGAAAAAAACAGAATGCTGAGGTGGCTAGTGGTAAAACAGAATTGCCAAATTTGCCAGGGTGATGAGGGAAATCCGTTAAATGGAGGCGAATCAGATGTGAGACTGAGGGGTATCCATTAAGATGGTATCATTTTGTAAGGTCAGAACTATTTCCCTATGAAGGAGCTTGCTCTGGGCATTTAGGAATCATAATTCCCTGCAGTAACTATCTTTTCATTCAATAATGCAATATCAATTATTCTTTAAATTATTCTGATTTGGTCAGCAGTCCTGGAATTTAGCCGTGCTTCTTATAAATGTTAAGGATTGCTATAATGGCATCTTATGATGCACCTTGACCCGTAACACTGTTTCTTGGTTACACTTTCAACTTCATGATCATACCATTTAAAGCACAAATTACAATCAATGTACTCGGATTTTGCTAATTAACGACAAGAAATTTGGTTATTTGACTTTGTAACATTTCCTTTATCATCACATGATTGCCTCCCATGACTGCCTCTCTTTCTATTTTGTTGACTGGGTCAATAAGTCCTTACATTACATGTCTAGCAAGCTTATTGCTTAAAACACTAATAGAAGCTGGGTCAATAAGTCGACCAAGTTGAGACACCCCTCGACATCCAACATTTTTTGGGACCAGGATCTGCTGCTGCTGTAATAAACCACACAGTTTCACACTGTTTTGATTTATATGACCATTGGATCTTTATTGGCATGGCATTACTGTAATTTTATCAAACTATCCAATGGCTGAAATGAAAATTGTGTTATACTTTACAGCACCAAATCCATATCCCATTTTTTGCGGACTCTAGCGTGAGAGAGCATTACATCTCTCACGGTGGGCAGGGATTTTTTACCTGCAGTTGCAAGTTAAAGTTGAATTTTTTTTTACAATAAGTTGCTGCTTTTAAATAATATAATACGGTGGCGCTAACATAAGGTAAAGGTACTTCATTGGTGAGGCAATAAATTTTACCTTTGGATTAGATCTATGGTTTAGATGAGTTCAATCCTTTCTTCCTCACAATTAGAAGATACAACTGTCGCCAAAATCTAATTTACTCCCAACATTAATTCTGATGATAAATCATTTCTTTCTCATACACCACAATTTTCCAGAAGCTTTCCCAACAAAAAACAGTAACATTCATAACAAACTATTCTATCCCAAATATGATCCAATAAAAAATATCTCTTTTTTTCAATCAATATTCTATTGCACACTCAAGATCTGAAATTGTGCTTCATGTTGTAGGTGATTGACATCCCAGATCCTAATACATACAAAACACAAATTTTTTATTTTTTTCATGGAAATATCATAGTTTTTGTATTCAAAGCACTCACCCTTTACATTAAGTTTCTCTTTATCGCTTGTATTTGACAATCATCACCGAATATGAAATAAATTATAGTAAGAATTTATTAACTCCACAAATAAAAAAATCAAAGAGTTGCTGCATGATGAGATTCTGCTTTAAAAAAAGGTTTTATGTACGTAATGGTTTAAAAATTTCCAATATGTTAATGGTTCTCCAATGCTCTTTATATTGTGTGTGAAAAGATTCTGGCTGTTAATTTCATCAGATCATGACCATTGATCATATCTCACGATTATATTTTGTTCCTCACAAGTGAAGTACTTTACCCCTACCTCACCATAGCATTCACCAAAAAGTAGTAATTAGTGTAACAATAATTTCCAGGTAAGCAATATGGACGGTCCATATAATTTGAGGCACATCTGAGGCTTAAACACGGTCAATCACAGTGAGAGACACGTAATGGTCGCCAACATTTTTTCTATAGACCATTCACCATTGCCAATTCTCTAACCTAAGTTTTCATTCAAAATAACCCAAACGGGCACTGCCCCTCCAAAAAATTGGCCTAACTTCACAATATCATGAACCTAATAAACACCTTCAAAATATTTATTCTGCACAATCTTCACCCAGACCTCCTCTACCCGAGCACATAGATCCCAACTAGCTTTGAGCATGCAAGTAAAATTAATGTTACGAGTAGAGAGAAGCCTTGTATCTCCCATTGTTTGGGATAATAATTTTTCAACCAAGACTTTAGATAAATTTTCTTCATAGTATCCTAGTAGCAGCTCGAATTGTTTTAACATTTGCTCTCAATGACAGTCACAAAGAGTGCAGGAGGAGAACTTACTACATGTCATAACTAGGAAAACCTTTGATCATCGAGTTTAATAATGTGAGTCCACTTTGTCAACAATAAAAAATGTGAAGAGAAATGACACAAATTACTTATTAACATTTGTCATATATTCAAGATCAGACACAAAATTGAATAAATATTAAACATTTATATGTAATTTTCCGGTGCACTAAATCAAGGGTTAGATATCGGCAAAGAGAGATGTCTACATTTATTATCAAATGGTATCACGAATATCACCTCTAGAGAAAGGAACATATAGAAAAATAAAATACAAGGTGTGCAGTAAAGAATCAATTTTGAAAAACTTGTAGAGTTTTTTTTTTTGAAAGGACAAAAATTAATTTTATTAGATGGCATAAGACATAGCCAGAAAATAAAAATACATTGTGACAAGGAATGTACTAATAACATTTACTTAATAACAACCTTTAATTTAATGAACTGAAATGTACTAATGGGATATTTTTATCATATGGTCGGTGGATAGCATTAGTATTTTGACCACGGACGGTAGCTTGTCCCATGCGAAGCAAATGATAAGTCATAGGCCAGGTGTTGCCTTCGAACAAAAGAAATAAAACCAGATATTGCTTATCTCTATGTCTTTCTTAACCGGTCTTATTTTATCAAAATAATTTTTTTTAACAAAATAAATCGTTGGAAAGAATCTAAGTTCGATTCTTAAGTGGAACAATTTTTGCCTTATATTACCATCGAAGCATTATTATTACTATTATTATTTTGTTTCAACCACATGGATTGAAGTACACGCATTTTTATTCTACGGACCACAAGCTTGTCCTATCCTTAGCAATGGATAAGTACACGCATCTATCCTGAATCTGAATAATATTTATATTTTTATGTGAAATCCAAATAAAATATTGTAGTGGCATAATAAACAACAACTTGTCTTTATTCTTTTCTTAAAAAATGAAAGAAAAAAACTTGTCCTTATTCTCCTTCTTTTGTTTCTGTCGTTAGAAGAAAATATCTAACTTTAAAAGATTGATTTAGCTTGTAACAAGCTGAAAGGGGAAAACTAAAATAGCAACTGTAGTTATACAAAGTTATAAACATATGCTCAAATTGACACTAGTAATTACACATCTCACCATTAATTCTCAAGCTAAATCAGAATACTGAATATAATCTATACAAGGATACACATACCGTTACTAAAGATGAAAATGAAGTACAATTATTCAGAATAAGAGAACACACAAAACTAAGCTGCAAAGGAGGAAAAAACTGATTCTGTTGAGTGATTTATCAACTTGCATTAAATGTCTTCTCATCCTTGGATTATTGGTCCCTTGAAAACTATAAGAATTAGGATATGTATACATGTTTTCTATCTGGTTACCAAACATCCTTCCGTATATCATTTCACCAAAGATTCCGTATGTGTTATCTAGTGCCGAACCACTTGTACTAAACATCGGTGAAGGGTAACTGCTCGGAATTGAGTTGAATTGCCGAGGATGTTGATAACTTTGATAAGTAGGTTGTGAAACAGTTGTAGCATTAAATGATCTTGGACCCGTAGGTCTTCGAGGCACGACAATCCCTACTTGCTGAGCCTTGCCTTCAGACACGGTCATGGTTTGGCCACGGCCATATAATGGAACTAGCGAGGATTGAGAGAGTTCTGATTTGCATACCGGACATTGTGGCTTCTGCTTCTCGTTTTCGGAAGAGATGCCACTTTGTATGTCAAGCCATTTGTAAATGCAAGGCCAGCAGTAAAGATGACCACACAGAGTGACTACCGGGTCTTGCACACAATCCAGGCAGATGTTACAGTCAAAGCCACTAGATGCATTTCTATCAGAATCTGCAATCACATCGGTGGAGGTTTTCCAGTTTTTCAAAGATGCCTTCTCTTCCAAGGTATCAATTTGAGAGACGGTATCGTCCATGTACTGATCTAAGGCCATTTTCTCTCTGTGTTGCAGAATGTTCTCTTAGATGTAATTGACCTGAAATGCACAATCAAACAATGTCTTAATTATGAGTGTTTTGATAAAAGAGTACAGATTAGTTCATTCTCTCATAAGCAAACTTTTGTTAAGATGAAATGTTTGATTCATACAAAGCACTATAGATATTCATAAGGAAAAAAAACAGGGCTCAAAATTGAAAGCTGAGTAAAAAATGCATCAAATATACAATCATCCAAGTCATGAATTAATTGGTGTGAGTCAAGGCAAACAAAGATCTCAAACTAACAAATCAAGTACACTCTTTCATTATGGTTATTTGAGTTGACAAAATGATTATAACTGTTCCATAAAAATAAGTAATGTTTATAGTTTAAAAAAAAATTAAAAAATCAAACTCTTGGGGTCAAACAGAAAGGTTTACATGATAGTATTATATAGTCCAACAACATTCACAGAATTTTGAAACTACCTTCTGTATGTGATATTATTTGACCTTGAAAGTTAAACTAAATGGTCTTAATAGGATAATTATTTTAAGCTAGTTAGTCATAATAGCTTAGGGTGGTGGTTAGTGTGGGGTCAGAATTTGGGTAGAGTGGATAAGTTCAAGTTGTGACAACCACTCTTTTTTCCATCGCATCAGGAATCAATTTTTCCATAAAAAAATGTTTGGAAAGGGATACATCATACACCATCCCATCAATCAGAGACATAGATTATTCAATGAACCTAAAAAAACAGATTATTTGCTTATATACGAAATTGGATAAAGTACAAGCATGATTCAATGTATTCCAGAAAGTAAACCAAACACCAAATTTAACACTGATCTGTAGATTCAATTCTCTATCAATTAAACATGAATTAATATTTCAACGATATTTATCTAATTACTAGCATGAAATGAAAGTCTGTAAAAAGTCTTTGCAAATATAATTCCTTTAATGCTTTATTTTTCTACTGAGTAGTTAGAAGTTAGAACTAACTTCCTAGTTTAATTTTTGTTTCTATGTCTAAGAAAAGAGGTTTCCACTAGAGTAAAGACTCCATGAGTCTAAGTCTATGCCTACTCTATAAGCATTTTGTACACCTATAGTCAATAATAGCAAGAAATATCGTTAGCTATTACAGTTATAAATATTAAATAAGTTAGTTGCAGAATCAAACTCACATTTAGGCCCGTTTGTTATAACCTTTTTCAAAATAGATTTTGGTAGTGTAATGTGATTTTGTTATAGTTTTTTTAACAGAGAAATTTTTCAAGGAAAGCTTCAAATGAAAATTCTGTTTGAATAGTTTATCTTAAAATGTCATTCTAAGTATTTTCATCAATTGGTTATAATTTTTTTTTATACTAAAATTTTGAAAAAATCTCTAAAAAAAAAAAACTATTTCAAATAGTTTTTCATAAAAATCATTTTTTAAAGATGTCATTTTGAAAAAATATGAGATTTTTACTATGTAAAATCTCGAACAATAAATATTTAAGTTAGTGAATGTCAAAATCTTTTTTTTAACTTATATCAAATGAGTTTGAAATAACTTTTACTATTTTTAAGTAAATTTAAAAAAAAAATCCATTTTTTTAGAATCTTAAACAAACGGGCTCTTATTTGACAGATAAAAAAGAGTGTTTGGAGGTAGGAATTTTAGCTATTTAACAGAATCAGAAAAATAAAACTCAACTATTTTCAAGTAGTTAACAAAAGGAAATCTAATTAACCAAAGTTTTTTACTTATAATATCCAAAAATCTAGCTATTTAGCATTCTCCAAAATTAAATTATCCTATAATATGAGAGAGAAATATAAGAGACAAAAGAAAGCAATTTCTGATATCTAGCAGCACCATTCATGAAATCAATTTTAAAGAAATCAAATTTGTTTCTAGATCTACTGTGAGAGGAAAGAAGGTTCAATCAATAATGAACATTGGAAAATGTTATCTTGGAGCGTAAACTTTATTGAGAACAGAAATTCACAAGAAACACAAAATATTTAAACATTAAAATTTAGTGGAAAAAAAAAACAATTTGAAGAATTAAATTAAATTACTATGAAGATTTTAGAGAGAAACAAAAGTGGTAAAAATAAATTCATTTATTTTGATTAAAAGCAATAATTTTATAACCAACAAAACTTAAGATAAGCAAACACAAGACAGCATTGTTAAAATGCCAGTAACATAGAAATGGAAAAAACAAAAATAAGGATCAGAATTTTTCATGTTTTTTAACATGAACCACAAACATAAACATGGTAATGAATGAAAGAGGATCTGAAAGCAATGCATGATTGTAGTTTTTTGGTTGCAGATAGTTAAAGGATCCATTGATTAATTACCAAGTTGAAAGCCCATATGAAGAAAAAAAGCAAAACACACAAAAATGAAGAAAAGAGAGAGAAGTATTTGAATACTTACAGTTAGAGAGATGAAGAAGGTTTGAAGATTGAAAATGGAAGGAAGAAGGGGTTTGAGAATGTTAAATGGAAGCTAAGACGCGTTGAAGAATAGAATGTGAATGGGAATGGAAGAAAAGGAAGGAAGATGCGTTGAGTATAAAAGGAGGGAAGGAAACAAGTAAATACCGCAGACATTATTATTTTATTTAATTATAATAAAATAACCTTTTTTTGAAGGACTCAACTGAGGTTGATTGATTGAGTCAACAATAATAAACAAAACAATTCAGTCTTATTTAGAGTCTTTCATTTTCAATTTTTCATGCTATTCTTCATTATTTTTTATTTATTTTTTAAAAATTTTCGGATTCTAGATTTCGGCCATTTCAGTAGTTTGGAATTTCTCTTTTAAAAACAATAAAAAAAATAAAGTAAAAATTGATAAAACATGTCAAATAAAAAAATATATAAAAATACCACCACAAAATTTTAAAAATCAAATAAAGTTAATGCAATTTTTTTTCAGATTTTTCTAATAATATGAAAAAATTTAAAAAAAGAAAAAATAGGTCTAAATAACCTTGATTCTTGATTTTTTTTCCTGATTTACTAAGCAAGTTCCAGAGCAATTCAATTAAATAGTTTTAAAACCATATTTTTCGACTGAGAGTCGATGGAAACAACTAACAATTGTCTGAAACATAAGGAGGGAGTTATGATAGTTGTATGGTTCTTAAACTAACTATCCATATTACAAATGGACTTATATTTTGTGCTGATAGAGTTCAGATTATATAATTCGAACCAATTTTTCTAATACAAGGAGGGGTGTATATGGAGTGTTCGAATTTTATAATAAAAAAAAAAACAAGAAACGCACCTTGTTATATTGGTCTTCAGATTTTAAAATCCAAGCTACTTATTGTGTTCGAATTGTATAATCTGAATAAGTATTTTCTATTCAAAAATGGGAGGAAAACTCAATTCATATTCTATAATCCAAAAATCTCCATGGCATTTTCAAGAAGGAAAAAAAATGCATGAAAAGGTCATAGAATGAGAAAAGTAATAACCAAAAATAAATAATCGCAATAAATGTATTTTAGCCATGTGTGCTTAGGCCCTCAATTGTACAAAAACAATATTATTTGTGTTTGATATGCTAAAAAAGTAAGTATAAGGCAAAATAGCACAACACAAATTAGAATATGCAAACTACTTTTAAGTATTGAACAACTTGTACTTGTGCCAAAAATTTGTGTTGTTGATTTAGTGTTGACAAAAATTTGTATTGTGGTTTATTGTTGGACAGTAAATTGTTCAGTTCCATGGTGTTTTTGGTATGTTGTTGAATCATGATTGTGTGTGACGTTTCCCCTTCATTTGATTGACAGTGTGTAATTAATAGAAATGTTCCGGACATTTATATTTATGTCCTTATTCCAATAAAATTTAGGGAAAATTGGTCTCCATATAGCTTATTAAGGGGAAAATCACTCAAACTGTTCATGTAATTTTGGATTCTTCATAGGTTAGTCCTTGATCCGGTTGAACCTAAGAGGATGGTTGAGATGCTTGGATCTTCCGCCTATCGAGGTTGATCCGCTAATATATATGTTGTTTGCTTGGTCTTGTCGAGCTGCGGTGTGGTGATGATTTTGGTGAGGTTGGGTTATCGTCAGCCCTGATGAGACGATGTAGGGTTGTGTACCTACACATGCTCCGACGTCCAAGTAAGCAAGAGGTTCAATAGGAGAGGTAACAAGTTTAAAGTAAGAAGTGTCATACATGTCCCAAAGATAACGCCTGAGTATATATAAGAGTTAGGTAGGGCTTGGCTAGCAAACCTTATCTTGACAATCGTAGTTGTCTCTATCAAACTCTGATAGTACAGCTTGTCATCTTCTAACCATGTGTAGAGACAGACAAAAAACTTCAAGGACAAAGAGAATGAACGAATAATTCCTGTTGTAGAAAAGTAATTTCAAATGTCAAATCTACGACTTTATTCATATCAGGCAAATATACACTAATATTTGATAAGTTGAAAATAGTCACGAGTTTTTAGAACTTTCTTGTTTACATAAAAAATTGCTTCTACAAATATAAGCACATAAATTCTGCAATGAGTACGGTGCAAATTAACTGTGTTTTGTATATAAAATAAAAATGTATTTAATAGAAACACTACATGAATATTGATATTTTGAAAATAGTAATGGGTTTTCAAAATTTTATAATATCGACGGGCGCGATAGAACTATATAACAATGTTTTGCATATAAAATAATAAATATTTAATAAAAACACTGCATTAATGTTAATATTTCTAAAACGGTTTGTCTAACATATGCAACATTGTACATCTTAAAATAATTAATAGTAGTAACCTTATTTTGGAAAACAACAATTAATAATTCAAAAGTTTTATATTATTAAATGTACAAGTTCAAATACAAAATTTATATTTTAAACTTTTTAACATATGCATATTTACACATGATAAAAAATTCCTTTCTAAAATCATAATAATTTTTTTAAAATTTTATTATATCAATTTTCTATAGATAAAAAGAAAATTATGACGCACCATGAATTACTACATAAAAATGATGGTAGAAGACGAATTAAAGAGAAAAATAAGAGAAGGTCGGTCAAGTACCGTTGAGAGGGTCCTTTTCCTCAAATTGAGAGAGAGATTATAAGATAGGATAAGTTCCTTGACGTGGCGCCACATATCACGCTCATCAGTACTCTGTCCAAGTGTAAACTAGTACTAATGACCATGGACCCGACCCATTAATCACAAACTTTTTGGTTGGATATAGGATAAATATGCATGATGATAGATAGATAAAAAAATGATATTTGTACAACCATTTGTGATAACTTATAGGGAACTTTCTTTCTCATACTCACATTATGTTTTTTTTCTTCTCGTATTCTTTTTTTCTCTTCATTATTTTTGATCAATAAAAAGAGAGAAAAATAAGGTTGTCATCAAAGTTGTCTCCAAATGAACGTACATATATCACTACTCGATAAAAATAGTTTTTTCATACATTAATAGTCTATTTTAAAAAAATATAAATCCTATCCATCCACTGTAAACAAAAAAATATCCTATCCATCCACAATCCGTAAAACTCATCCAACCCAAATTAGCATATTTTGAATGGAGTGATATTCATCCAATGCCTCTCTATTTTTGACAAAAATTCAACTACTATATTCAAAATTATTATTTTCATTCAAGTCCTCCAAAAAAACAGGAAAAAAAAAAGGACTTTCTTAAATACAAAATACTTTTTTTTTTTTAAAAAAAAAAAAAAGGAGAAACAATGATTTATTTAGATGATTTAATATTTTTAACAATATATAAAAACAAATTTAAAAAATAGTTACCGGTGGGATGGTCACCGTTGGAACTTTGGCGATTCCTCGAGGTTGAATACGAGGACACTCCGATAACTCACGACGAAAATGTCCCCCACTAACCACCAATATTATCATTTAAATTAGAGGTAATAGTCATTTTGATCCTTGAATGTTTACATAGTAGTCACAATAATCCTCAATGTATCAAAATTCTAAAATAGTTTCTAATTGTGCATTTTGTTAGTCAACATTGTTTCTGACACTCACAATAAGTCTTTTCATATAGGTACTAAAATGACAATAAGTAAGTACTTATGATGACTGATATGATAATAAGTAAGTATATTAAAGAACTAATATGACAGTATTAACGAAATATTTTATGTTATGGACTATTTCGACTAACGAAGTGCACAAAGACTATTTTGAAATTTCGATACATTGAGGGACTATTGTGTCTGCACGTTACACATTCAGGGACCAAAATGACAATGACTGTTACCCCTTTAAATTAATATTAAATAAAAAGTACTATTTCAATTTTTAAGGAAAAATGTACTATTTCTATTATTATTTAATTTTAACAATAGAATTTTTTTTTTTAAATAACAACAAAAATAAGTTTTTTTTTGTTGTTTATTTGCTTAGAAAGAGTAAAATGAAATTATAAAATAATATAATATTGTCTTAATCTTTTGCATGGCACATGATTAATGGGAGAAAGTATTAGTTTCTTCAAAAAAAATGGGAGAAAGTATTGCCCCTCCCTGCTTTTTGAGTGTAGTAATAGTAACACTAGCTCATTATCAAGAAAAGTGGCCTTCTCATACAAATATGAGTCGTTGATTTAAGGAAGTGTTCAGTTGAGTGGTTACCTGAGTGAATTTCAGAGTCAGCTCATCTTATTATTGATCTGCTGCAGTTGAGCTGTAAGGGATGCTTGCCTTTTTTCTTCTAGGGCATTTAAGGAGGCCAGGAGAGAGGATTTATGTGAAATTGGGATTATATATTAATGAAATAACAGTTATTATCAGATTTTGGGGAGTAATGTACTAGTAAACTTTCATGAGATGCATTTAATAAAACGCTTTCATTACATTCTTGGATGAATTTATATTACAAAATTTAAGATACAAATGTTCACCTAGTGTTGGTTTACTTCCTGTTTGCTTTCTAATGCAAATACATTATTTGCTGAATCCATCTCAACTGCACTGAGATCAGTGGCAAAACAAAAATCTTTGCATGATTGAATTAAACAAACAAGTGCTGGATTTGGCATGCTATTATTGGAAATTACGTTACTGGCTGCATTCATAAGCCTGAGAACTGTATCCTTCCGAAACCGTTTAGAATTTTCTTTGAATAGATTCAACCATGACGGCTTTGAAAATGGTTGCAAATCTTTTGGTGTGCTAATTGTGATGCATTGGAGAGCAACAACATAATCATCCTTCTCGAGCTTTGTACAGAACCTCTCCTTGATTAGAGAAACTGGTGGAATTCGATCTGTAGCGGCCAAGTGCTTCCATGTTATCTCCAATGGCTCTTCCTGAAAACAAAGCAATGTTACATTTGTCAATGAAATGATCTCAAATTTCCTGATAAAGTTTGACATCTATTATTTATTAATTAGTCTTCTATCAAGAAGGAGAAAGTTAAAGCTAAGATTTTATAACATCATAGTGGAACAAATTCAGGTCAAAAGTGTACTTACTATAGAAACAAGGATAATATGTCAATCATTACATACAAAAAGATGCACAACGAGACTTTGAATCAAACATGACATATGCATACTAATACAAGGCAGCAACACAAACTATACATGTATGCAAATACGGATACTATAAGAAAGAGTAATTCGCAACATCTTCAAATGAAGTATATATGTATTTTGTTTAGATTCTTATAATAATGTTTCCTGTCTAAAGTTCACCTCATTCAAGTCCATTTTTGTTTTCTTCCTCTTTATTGGCTTACTGAGCAAGCTTTAATTGATGTTTACTCTTAGTTTTTAAGTATATTTCACAAATTAGAATGCGGTAAAGTAAGATTCTCAGCATATCATAAAGGATCATTCATAATATGGAGAAAAAAGAATAGAAAGGTCACCTTTCCAGCTCTTGAAGCCTCCAGTATCATTCGAAGATGTCGTTTTGGATTGAAGTGATAACCATGGTACAGCATCCTCTGGTAAACATGGTCAAAATAATCCCATTTTTTTTCTGCAGCACATGCATCTAACATGGTATTAAATGTGTATATATCTGGTATCACTCGCATTTTGTAATCATCATTTCTACTCAGATGATTTGTGTTTTCTAACATTTGCTCAAATAACTCTTTAGCTTCTCTAAACATCCCATGATCAACGTATGCTTTCAGCATTATGTTGTAAGTAACCAGATTCGGAGCACAAATGTCCTTCATTTTCTCAAAAATGTAAGATCCGTCTTGAATGTTTCCTGAGTCTAGACTTGCTTGCATCAAGCCAGTGTAGGTCACCACCAGTGGTTTATTTGCAACCTTACATATCTTGTCTATCTGTCAAAGGATGAGGAACACCATCAGTGATCAAGCCTTTTAAATTGTACAACTACCCTTGTTACACTAGAATTAACATAATTTTCAGAACGACTGCAACACTTCTCTTTGAGCTTAGAATTTATACATTCACAGAATTAACAAAAAATAACTATGGCCCAATCAACTTATGTCAACTGAAGTTACCATCATACTAATCACACGCTTGTGAAACACATCATATCGAGGCCATACCATTGACAATTCATGTAGTTAATAGATATTCGTTAAGGTGGAAGAATTATAAGTTATTATATTACTTAGGTAGGTAGGAGTATGGTGCACTTTATCCTATGTTGTATTTCATCAATTGCTACTTGGCAACCCGTTTGTTTCAATCATTGCATAGTAGTTAATAGATATTGGAGAATCACTGTGCTAACAATAGAACTTTTTCACAATTTTCCCTTATTTATATTTCTTAGGCTATGCTCAGCAAAGTGGATTCCGAAGAAATTGAAAAAGAAAGAAAAAAGAAAAAATGATCAGTGATCTCCTCCATTTCTTTCCAAATCATTTACATTGCTTTGAAAATTTTGTGGATTCATCCATCACCTTTTCAATTGGGAATGGATCCATCCCAATGGAGACAATAGATAAAATTGTTATAAAAAAAACTTATAGGTACACACTACATAGTTCCATGAAATGAAACTTCTATCATTCAAATTCAGAGGAAATTCTTCCAAAAGGTCTTAACTCAGGAAAAATCCTTCCTAAAATATTTTCATAGCCTAATTCAAGGAAATTCAATGTCATTATAGTTTCTTGGTGTTGCGTAGGTAGGTGGATGGTGGGATATTGGAACAATAACTATTGCCTTGTCTGTTACAATCTGTTGATTTTGTGAGTTTGTCAGCATTACATCTGGATGATGTTTTCATATGTGACGGAACTATGTACTGCTAGACATGAGGGGAGGTTTAGATGATAGGGTCGTTCCTGCTTGCATTAAGGGGACTTTAGAATATATGGTTTGAGAAAAATGAAGAATACACTATCAGGTTGATACTCAAAAGTTACACAGAATATCACATTAGTCATCCAAAAAATATGATCAGGATTTTAGCACTGATGTGGTGACAGATGTAACTTGTGAGGACCAACTCAAGAGTTTACACTGAAAAATCAAAGTGTTTTCAATATCAAGTAGAAATTTTGGAAAATATCAAGAATTTAATTTGAATTGCTTATTTTGTCATACTACGACGATTTCACGTTTTGAGATTTTCTTTCTTCTTTGGACATTTTTTAAGCTCCAAACTTTTATGTAAGTGTTGTGATACCTGGCCTTGTTACAATTTTAATAACACATAATCCACCTGTTAATGCACTTCTAATATTGAATGAAAACGAAATGGATATTAATATTAGCATATCTACCCCCCTTCCTTCCCCACCCTTTCAGAAAAGCAACTGAAAGAAACAACAGGAATAACAAAACACACCTGCATCAGTGCCTCGCGACTTCGTCCAGCTGCACAGAGGCATCGAGCTAGATCATAATAAAGTGAAGCAGAACCAACAATTCCACGTCTTTCCATTTCATGGACAGCCGAGACAGCCTCATCAATTTTTCCCTCTTTCCAAAATGTATTCACAAGAACTGCACATAACATGAGCATGTCAAGATAACAATCACATAATGTTATTAGGTGATTCACATGGATGTGAAAATAAATGAGAATACCTCTATATGTCAATGGATTAGGAATAGAAGATTTCTGAAGTTTTCTAAAAAAATCATGAACCAAGTTGTACTTGCCACAGGAAAACATCACCTGTTCAAGTATTACACAAATTTGTGAATTAGGTGAAATTCAACATTCATTCATAGATGCAACTGCATTTGATGTTTTCCAGTTCTTCCATGGTATCATGGTTTCCCAATTGCAATATAATTCGACTCAACCAGAAGTAGGAACCTTGTTCTAAATCTCGTAAAGATCTCAAATATAATGGGATATGCTATTCTCTTCTCTTCTTTTTCTTTTTAAAGTAAAACTTGAATTATTAGTCACTTCTCTTCCCAGTTAAGTACTAGACTTAATTACCTTCTTTAACTCGAAGTGTGAATGAATAAGTAACTCTTTTGAGTTAATTAACTATTTTAGCTGCTTATTATTTTCTCTTATTTGCTCTGTGATGTGCTGTTTCTGGAGGCATTGTCTCCTACTCTTTGTACTCACAATTTATAATAGAATCTTAATATTTTCAAATTTAAAAATACAATAGTAAAAGTAAAACAGCCTAATTTTAATTCTCCGGTTGATTAATATGTTTTGTTATATATCAGGACTCGTTCAAAATGTACAAATGTAAACTATAAGTCATAAAAACACCAGAGGCAACTACTACCTCCATAACTAGACCATATGTCGCGGCAGAAGGTTGTATGTTCTGCTTCTTTAACTGCTGTAAAACCCAAAATGCTCCTTCCCACTGTTTCCCCTTAACACATGCATTAAGGACCTGAAAATGAAATTAATATATAAAATACAAAATCAGACCTTAATCATGAAACTGAGCAACAACGGCAGGTATTTTTACAAGAAAAAAATAACTTATTTTCAAATAGAATCAGAAACGGAGAAGGAAAATAATTATTCAACCAATTTAGGTTATGGGGTATGGGAGAACCTGCCCACAACAGTGATAAGTTTAAAAAACACGCTGCCGAAAGACTAAGGTATACACATACAAAGTGTGCAAGCATGATGCCATTTATGCAAATATGGATACCAAAATTCACCCGGGAAAACATTCAAGGGAAGATGATGGATCATCAAAACCTTCTTTATGGAAATCCAAAGGACAGAGTAAAATAAAAAATAAAAAAATTGTAGTAACAAGTAGCTAATGGACGAAGAGAAACTACTTTAATATTTTAATTGATCATAAAAACTATAATTTGAGACCAGTCAAGAATTAGCGGCATGAAAATGGATTTTCTTGTTGTTAGAATATCTATTATCAAACTTTAACATGCACATTCAGAAAGATGAAATGTCTGACCCCAAAGCCATTAATTTCAATCTAGAAGTGGCCTCCAATTGCAAAGATATGGTGTGGAACAACTATCTCTTAAAACATCTAAAACCAAGTTCCTTTTTAACAACTTACTGCATTATAAACTACGATATCAGGTTCCAGCCTTGGGTCCCAATTCTCGAATATCCCTTTATTGAACTTCTTCTTTGGTGGAGATTGCATGATATCTATCACATCAAAGAGTTGCTTCATGTGCCCTGCTTGTCCAAGAGTAACAGCAATAATATGATAAGCTACTAAGTCAGGATATGTCGACATTTGTTGCTGAAAGAAAAGGAAAGTGTTAGTTAAGTTGTCTGCATTCAAATGTCGTGTTATTTAACATAAATTTTACTAAAAATGAGCATATTGGACTGATAGCAGCATTACCTGCATTGCATGAAATATATTTAGTGCTTCCACAGGTCTCCTCAACTTCCCAAGTGCGTCAAGTGCAGCATTATATACATGCCTAATGTCATAGAGTAACAGATTAACGGCTATGTGAAATAAAGCAAAAAAACAGAGAAAAAGGCCATTCACTAGCCAGAAATAAAACTATGCATGTTAAATATTTTGGGAACAGGAACCTGTACAAGATTGATAGTATACATACAAAATTTTATATCAATCAATGTAGTTTTCTGCTCCAATATATGTCAAAATCAAAGTATAATACAGTTTTCAAATAAAAAATTCCATCTTTTAATCACACATGTCTAGTTTTTCCAATCTATAACTTGGCTTGGAAGATAAATATGATAGTTATGCATACTTCAAATGATAGTTATACATACATACGTATATATATATATATATATATATATATATATGCAGGTGCCTAATCACTTGCCACTCAGGTGTTAGTCATACTAAGTTTACCACATGCTATGCAAGTACCTTGGCTTATGGGATTGAAAACGCTCACGTGTTTGAAGCCATTCAATGACTTGTATCACTCGCTGCCAGTTTCCTAGATTACCTAAGATTGTGATAAGCCTTCTTATGGAATAGTCATTAAATTTGAGCTTTGCACTTCTGATCATCTTAGAAAACATCCATTCAGGTAAATTGATATCCACACCATTCAACCTGTTCGAGAAAATGGTCAACAAGACAAGAAAGAAACACTTTAACATGGACAACCTAATAAAAAAATAATCCTAAGATCACACATTGAGAACAGGCGAATAGCTATTGGATTGTCAACTTACAGCAAGATATCTGTAATATTTATTCAGCAACAGTAATGTCAGAAAAAGCAATTCAACAAGAAGGAATGAACTTATATAATACTGGGAAAAAAAAACTGAAGAGCTCAGCTTTAGTGTTAATACAATATTAAAATTATTTTGCTTCATAAATTTTGAAGAGCCCGTCTGAAAAGCTGAGTATAGTGGTCTTCCCATATGAGATACACAACTTCTTTTGCATTCTTTTTCTCCCCATTTTAATCCAGGGAAAAAGGCTATTCACAGATGGTTTGACAAATAATATTTTAATTACAAGGCTCTCGTGAATATAGTAGAAAATGGAAGGTCCACAAATAACGAACGAGTCTGTCCTCAAAAAGAAGATAGTGTGAAAAAGTGTAATCACCAACCATTCCTAAAAAAACCACTCATTTACAGGTTTCACGAGAGTTAGATACTAGTTCCCCAGCCCGAGAATTATCGACAAACACATGGCATAAATAACAGAACTTATGTAACAAGTGAACTCTAAAGATTATAAATCTAGAGATCACCAACTTATAAATCACATTTTATGTAAAATAAACTACATATTAAGTTTCTGCCGAAGCAAAGGCCTAACTTGTTCTGCCTACATCAACTCCCATAGTCCAATTAATACCGAAAACCAAACCAGTAAAGTGCAGTGTCAAGAAGCTCCTAAAAGAATAAATTTACATGAAATGAGTATGAAGCGAAACAATCAATTTTTGACATTAAGCAACATTCGTAGGTTGCTTCAATTGTTCCCAAGTGTGTTATTTTGTCGAATTCAGATACCCCAAAAGCAGGAAAGAATGAATAAAGTACATACTGTTTAGCTAGCTTCTGGATTCTCTCCTCCATTTCTTTATGCGAAAAATGTGCCTTACTGATAACATTGTTAGGATCCTCAAGATTCTTGAATGCTGCTCGTTCCACCACCAAATCATCAGAATCATAACCCCTATTAAGAAATCGCTTACTGCTTCCATTCGACTTGACATTCCTTTGTCCATTTCTATTCGTCATACTCTCAATTTCGCTATATCTTTTACCCGGCCCTCTATCCATAGCTTTTTTTCTATCTACAAAATTATCACCACCACCAAGGGTTTTACCACCCTTTCTGCTATTATTTCTTTCTCTAATACTACTAACAACTTGTTGTTCTAAATCATAAGTAACTCCTCTCTCTACAACACTCCCACTGTTCAAATTAGACTTAATTAAGTTATCTCTTTCTCTAATACTACCAACCTCATCAGATTTTGAGTCTAAACTACGACTCCGGCGCTTCGACCCAGCAGATTTCTGCTTCCTTTCATTCCTAAACCCTTTATTATTCTGTTTTCCTCTGGAGGTGGATACTTCGTCATCTTGAAACTCATGACCCTTTTTGACTAGTGTCTTGTTCTTAACAGATTCCATAGCCTTCAAATATTGATCAAAGGATGGTTTAAATTCCAATTCATTATGAAGAGGCTCGTTATTTTTCATGGAAACCATAACTGGGTTAAAATTGAGGTTTCGAGAACGAGAAAGAAGTGGATAGGAAGAGGAAGAGGAAGAGAAAGAGAAAGAATTGGCACCATAATGCAAAGCAGAGGCAGTGAAGTTCCCGTTGAATTCCAAGCTAATAACTACCATCTTCGGTGTTACTGCTGTTCAATTCGAGTCATCCTCTCCTCTCTCATAAACCCCAAAACGTTGCCCTGGGAAACGATTTTTTTCTTTTTTTTTTGTTAGGAAAATTACATTTTTTTTTTGGAGAGGATTTGGGAAAATTACATTATTTCAGCGAAGTCTATTAAAATATCATATACACCTTCTAAAATACATCTTTTAATTTTTTATTTTATTTTCAACTAGCGTAATGGCTAAAGCTCACACAGTTTAATTGTGGAGGAGTGGAGTGTCCGAGGTTCGAACCACGGCCCCTATATGTAATATCCCTACCAACTAAGTTAAGTTCATGTGATCATCTTTTAGTCTTCGAAGATCAACAAAACACAAAAGTATTAGGTTAGTCCTTTGAATTTTTTAAGTTTCAAATAGATTCTTATTATCTTTTTAAAGAACATTTTTTTTTGAACAAGCTACAATGATGTATATATTAACAATGGATCACCCCGCACAAGGTGTTCAAAGGATGAAACAATCAAAAGTATTTACAGAATCAAAGTGCCACAAAAAGAAGGAGCACGAACAACACAATCAAAGCTAATGGACACCCATACACAATAACGGGTGTTTCCACCAATCATGATAACTGTAAGAGAAAGTAACATGTTTTGACTTTAACCACAAAAAAGAATTTAGTTTAACTTTTTCTAGGAGCACAGAAGGATTCAAAGCCACATTGTTGAAAACACGGTTGTTCCTTTCCTTCCAAATCATCCAAACAAATGCAAACCAAATTAACCGTAAATAAAGATAAGAGAATCTAGGCAAACCAACCATATGAGTAAACTGCACAAAATGATGACGAAGCTCTCCATGAAGAACCGATGAAATACTTAACCAATGCAACACAAGTAACCAAAGAGAATTGTAAGTGTCACAACCTAAGAACAAGTGGGAAGCCGTTTCCAATTCGCCACAACCTGCTGTGCAAGCCGTGTCTGTTGTTTGAATAACTCTCCTCCTTGCCAAATTAATTTTAAAGACCAATTTAAAATTTAAAAACTTAAAAAACTTCAACTATGTGCATTAAATTAACAACTTAAAGTATTTGTTTGAAACTTGTAAATACTTAAAAGGACTTATTTAAAACTTAAACAACTAACCTGATATTTTTGTCTAACTTAAAGAACAAAAGGACAAAAATATGTATTTTGCCTATCTTTTGTTTATTCTAGAGTTAAATATGTTTTTGGTCTTTATAAATATATCAATTTTTCGTTTTAATCTCTCTAAAATTTTTCTTTGACAAAACATGAGCAGAAATTGTGCAGTCTCTATAAAATTTTCAGTCACCACTTTTCATCCCTATTCTTAAGCCAACTCATGTACTTTTTTAATAGGCTTAATTGCATGTTTGATCCCTTATGTTTATTTTAGTTTTCAAGTTGGTCCCTTATGTTTTAAAAGTTTCAAGTTGGTCCCTTACGTTTTAAAAGTTTCAAGTTGGTCCCTTACGTTTTAAAAGTTTCAAGTTGGTCCAAAACGTTGCTCACATTGGAATAAGTTAGTCCCTTTCGCGACATGATATTGAGTTTAATAAAACCAAAAAAATTAAAAAAATGTTTTAAACTGATTTTCTAAATAAGTTAAGGTTCTATCACTCATATTGTCAACTCAAATCTTTAAACGTTAAGTGACGAAAGGGGCTAACTTATTCTAACTTGAAACTTGAAAAACATAAGGGACCAACTTGAAAACTAAAATAAACATAAGGGATCAAACATGCAATTAAGCATTTTTAATAAAATTGTGCAGAAATGTGTATTATATTGTAAAAAATCTCTCCCAAAACATATTATAATTTTTTAACAAAATATTAATTAAATATGAATTTTTAACCGCCAAAAATATAAAAATTCATATTTAGTTATTAATTGTTAAGTGATTATGTGTTTAAGAAGTGATTAATTGTTTTATTGTTAAGTTTTTAAGTGTTAAATGTTATATGTTAAATGTTTGTCTTTAAGTTATTAAGTGATACATTTATTTTACTGTTAAGTGGTTAAATGTTAAGTGTTTATGTGTTTAAGTCATTAATTGATTAAGTGATTAAATTATTAAGTGGTTAATTGATTTTTTTTAATTTATTTGTTTCTCAAATTTGGTATGAGAAGAAATTTCGAACCATAAATTTTGGGAGAAAGGTGAGAGAGCGTTTAAGCCTGGAAGAGAATTTTCGTTGGTTTTGGGAACTTGTGAGGGCGTCTGGGTTATGTCATCTCTTATACACGGGGTATAAGAGTGCGGCGCATGACATGATACGTGCTCTGTACGAGAGGTGACACACGGAGACTAGCAGTTTCAATCTATCGGTGGGAGAGATGACCATCACCTAGGACGATGTGTCGAATCTTATCCACATTCCAATTGAGGGGCGCATCCTGGACATTGAGAAGAAGGTGGATCGAGCGCATGGGATGAGGTTGATGACTAGGTTGTTGGGTATGTCAGATGTGTTGCGGCGGAGGCGTCCAAGACTTATGGTGCTCATTTTAGTTATCTCGCATTGAAGCGGCTTTATGAGGAGCACCTGACTGTAGCTAGACGGCTGGAGGTACCACTGACGATGGAGGAAATGCTATAGAGAGATAGGAGGAGGAAGTGGTGTGTTAAGAGTTTTCTCCTATATCTCATCGGGAGTATAGTGTTCGGCAACAAGACGAACAAACACATCGACGTGGTATATCTAGATTGCATGATGGACCTGAATGCGGTGGGCATTAGCCTACCTATATCATTACCTTGATGATTTCGTCCGTCTGCGTAACAAGACGATGGTTGGTTGTGTGACCCTTCTGATGGTAATAAATTTAATTTTGTTCCTCTATTTAATTTATGATAGAATTCAACTATTTTTATATGTTCGTCTATTTTATTTATGATTTTTTTAGATTATATTTTCTAGGTTTGTCTATTTTATTTAGGATTTAATTCGATTTATTTTTTCTATGTTCGTCTATTTTATTTACGATTTTTTTTAGATTATTTTTTTTAGGTTCATATATTTTATTTAGGATTTAATTCGACTATTTTTTCTATGTTCGTCTATTTTATTTACGATTTTTTTTAGATTATTTTTTTTAGGTTCATATATTTTATTTAGGATTTAATTCGTCTATTTTTTCTATGTTCGTCTATTTTATTTACGATTTTTTTTAGATTATTTTTTTTAGGTTCGTATATTTTATTTAGGATTTAATTCGACTATTTTTTCTATCTTAGTTTATTTTATTTACGATTTTTTTAGATTATTTTTCTAGGTTATGATTTAATTCGATTAATTTTGTGTTTAATTGCTTTGGCATGGATAGATTTTAGAGCATTTTCTAGGTCCTTACCCAACGAGGCAGAGCAAGAGCTGGAAGCTACATATGCCATGTGCCAGGAGATGGCTTCCTATCAGGGGACATACTGTTGTGCAACATTATCGCATTTCCCTAGATCGCTTAGAGGTAGATGATGTGAAGTGATGTACCTACGATGATCGGAGGGAGGCCCACCCATTTCAGAAGATCTGTACTTACTCTGGATGGGTTCTCTACGGAAAAGAGAGGATGTACCGTCACTTGCCTGAGCGGGTGAAGAGGCGATACGAGTATGAGCAGGACATCCAAGACATCCGTCAAATGTCCATCTTATTCCTGTAGAGATGGTGGCATAGGCTTTCAGAGACTACCGTGTCTGGTGCAATGTTAAGGATCAGTGGGGACGGAGGGCTGAAAGACCATGGCAGCATGTCCCAGGCTATATGGCTTGGTATACCAGGGTGTCTCACCCGAAAATTCTCCCACCTAAAGACGAATCTCCTCCTAGGGCGACGAACCAGGAGCATCTTATAGAGGCGGAGCCTGCCAGAGAGATGTCTGACACATTGGAGCTCATCAGGGACTGCGTTCGGATGGCAGATGGAGCGTTGGCCAGGAGCGACGAGTTGAGTAGAGAGTGAAGTAGATAAAATAGTCACAAGGAAGGGGGGGGGGTTTGAATTGTGACCCTTTAATAATTATTCTGTAACTTAAAAAGTAATTCTCAAGTTGAAACTTGGAATGATTAAGTTAGTACCAGACTTCAGAACGTTCTGATGTCTGAGA
>Ga0315914_1002839_pt1 | contig 26454 bp, 16 predicted proteins | sample MpolenodulesMG_FD_203920 | JGI IMG/M metagenome (GOLD analysis project Ga0315914, IMG submission 203920) | Medicago polymorpha root nodule microbial communities from Los Angeles, California, United States - elongated nodules | ecosystem: Host-associated > Plants > Roots > Nodule | place: USA...
GTTGTGATTTGGAGTAGTGGAGTGAGTGAATGAAGGAAGGGGAAAGGATCTAATATATATGTAGTGCTTACATGAAATTACTTGATTACCCTTCCTTAACTTGTAACCTTAAAATTCTCCGATAAATGTACGTAACCCTTCATAATACTTCTCCTCTGACACATTCACTGATATCACACTCTATTGAGATTTAGTGGGATGTTATACTCTACCCCCCTTAAAGAAATTTCGTCCTCAAAATTTAGAGATTCCTTAATAATTGCGGCGACCAATGCTTGACATTCCGATTTTAATCCTTTGGCATTTGATTACGGGTAACCTTAAGATCTCAAAGTATATTCTTCTCACCAAAAACAAGTAACACACCCTGACTTAATCCACATATAATCGAATGTAATCCTCTTAGCCTGAATTCCCCTTAAAAAATCTAGAATTATCTTGAAACATCGTGACTGAAATTTACTCTTGTCGTGTGCTGAACTAGTTACCTCAGATCCTTAGCCCAACTGCTTGACAGTAGTTATTCACACACTATCTTGTCAGCGACAAGAACACTCAGGATTTGCCTTTTTACTGGAGTCCTAGTGGAATCCAGGTTTGCCCTGCAGGGCTTACTGGCGTCTAAAGTATCTTACCATCCATATGCATACTCGATACATCTCTGCAAAAAAACATGTTCTTCTAACTGATGACTTGTTGACCTGATACTTTGGTGTATGAACAGGTTCACACAACTCCCTAACAATGACTAGAGTCTCTAAGATTCTCACTTTGTGTGCAACTTACAAGGACACGCGATCTTTCTTATCGAACCTTGAGGCGTCTGCCTCCCGCTTGAGTCGCTTACCTGACGATTCTGCAAAATTCTTGTCTTCTCTTAAAGCCTTAGGAAACTTTCTAATCTCATTTCAATCTCAATGCAACCAAATTCATGGGTAACTCATATATCTTGACGTGAAAAAGCGAAATCAAATACGCCGATGCACTTGGCATTTATTAACCAGTCTTTTAGTCCAGATACTCTTGAAACTTCCGACTTAGACCACCTGCACTTGAATGCTCTTAACAGAAGCCCGTACGTTCCGTACGATCTTTCGACGAACCTTATCGCTTATCTTATTAAACCTCAACTTCCGTAGAGTATTACATACTTCCAAATGTCGTATCTTGTTAGGTAATAACGATACTTGTTTTAGCATTTTTCTTAAAGAGATTTCTAAACATTGGTACACGGGTCCTTGGAACGAATAGGTGTATAACTTCTTAAAAGAACATTGTGAAACCGAGCCCATAATGGTACTGCGGAACATCAGGGCGAGTCACTATATTTTGAAAAAGTCTTACAACTCGCCCCAAGCTTGCAAATGACGAGTTGGTTCTGAAGTCTACACATTTTAAGTGAGCTTACTCGCTTACGATGTGTGTCATCGGTTTCAGAAATGTAGAAATATCATGTTTTTAAAGATAACTTTCGTTTCCAAGTCCCCTAATACATATTTTAACTTTAGGGATTATAAAAATCATGGTTTGACATTATTATAGCAAGTATCGTTATCACTTGACAAGCATGACACAAGATGCATGAATCTCCTCGGTAAAACTTGATATACGTGCCTACCTTCTTGGCAACATTCTTAGCTTCAAGGTGGATTCTCTTAGTCTCTTGTTTAACCGAAAGTCGGTCAACATTCTTGACGATTCAATGTTATCCTGAGTTGCAAAGGAAACCTTCTGGACCTTGTGTGTGTTTCCCTTGTCTAACATACATTCCTTTCTTAATTGGCTGACAACTCTTACATGTATTTGTCGTCGCCAACCCTGAAATCCGATTACCACACTGAAGGTGTCTTCAGTCTCTCTTTACTCACATACGAGAGGACATATTCATCATATTCTTCCCACGTTTCTCACCAACTAACCGAGTCTTGCTACCTCGAATTTGATGCTTCAAACTCCTCGCGGGCTTTATTAAAACTTTTACCGGCCAAAAATTCGGTTGCGCTACTCTGATTCCTCATTCGACTTTAGCCATAGATGTTAACCCGTCGAGACGAGTGAAACATCGCATCCTTCTTATTACGTGGTTACCAATTCCACGAATCATCCTTACGAATTCCCACGGTAGACGCGTCATGTACTCGTACATGCCTTCCTTGAACATCCAACAATGCATCTTCGTATTCTCGCATGCTATGCTTTGCTCGATCATACCAATGCTTGCTCGTTGATTTCCCTCTTAAGGAAAACTTCATAATACTATCACACGGGTCATTGGAGTTGATGATTACTCACCCTATAGTGAATCTGAGTCCTAGGCGTTATCATAAATTCACGGAACGAGTTGACAATACAGTTGTGCCATCAAACCTCGCTCCAAGTGAGTTCAGCCCGCCTTACGCGAGTTGTGATGAACCAGGACCCGTAGAATTCCTATTTAGTTTGAGAACGCCAATTCCAATCACCCATATGCATGTATCCATTTTCCAACCTTGTAAATATTAAAATCCATCATTGCGACGAGCCTTAGCAAGTTAATCAAGCAAAACATAGATTCGAGGAATAATTATATTCTCTCAAAAATCCGGAAATCATGCAGTCTCACATAATTCTTCATCACTTAAACTCCTTACCTCATGTCTCTAGTCTTCACAACCGCAACGTCCATTCCACATGTCGAAACCTCTAAAATTGATCCAAGCTTCTTCTTAACTCTTGACACATTAATTTCCGATGTTACCTTGAATCGGATTGATCCCGTTAATGATCGCCCATGCATTTTTCTTTGGAAATCTCAGGATGTAATGTGCATTCGGTGTTTGTTATCATAAAGAATCTTTACTGCGTAAAAGACTGCGAGGACGACCCCCAATAGCCATTACGGACCCTAGGGACGAACCGACAGCCTTTGGGTAAAAGCTGAAAATTTTCGCCCCAGGTTGGCTATTAGCGAAATGCTGCTGGAGCAACTTCGCTAATGGCGAAATTTTGGCTATTAACGAGCTTCTTCAGCCCAGTTTTCCAGAAAACGTAGTTTTCATAAAAATCTTGTTTTTCAAGTAACCCAATGCACATTAGTCATCCCTAACATCGTAAAAACAATTCATAACATTTGCATGGCAAGCATTAACATCAATCGATATAATTTACGGTACACCGGAACTAATGTCTTAAACGTGATAACACTTAACATAAAACTTTCACATAAAACCTTAACTTTGTCTGCTACGAACGGCTTAACTTGCTCCTTTACCGACCTACTCAATCTTCCAAACGTTAGGACCGTGCCCACTCTGGGCATTCAATTCTTTGACTTCGTACACATACCGCTATCCTTGAGAACTTACCGATTTCTTTAACGTATGCCGACTTCTCTATTCCGAATCTCTCCCTATCCAGTACCCTGAACTTACGTCCCAGAATACAATTCCTTTCTATATCAAAATCTCGTTCCAACAACGACTCTTACCGAAGCTCCAGGTCAAACCTAGATATTTCCAAACTCTTCATCTTCATGCATGCGAAGAAAAACATTAACAACTCACCCAACGCTATCGGGAAACTCCATCTAATTACTCTTAACATTGCATTGTGTTCCCAGAGGAATCAAACTTCGACTGCTTAGTTCACCGGCCACCTTCTTGAACGATTAAATTCTTACCGTTACTTGTTCTGTGCCGTAACTTCCTAGTTCATCTCCAACGCTTACTTCGTTCCTCCCGGGTCCTATTCAGCTCTCAGGCATCTGTCTCAATCGTCGAGTGTTAAATTGAGTTGATCAGGCTCAACTAACAACAACAATTAGAACATTTACCTGGAACCCAATGGTCCCACTACCTTAGTTGAAACTTAATGACCCATGGCACGATCTGAATCGACCTGCTCTGATACCAAATGTAATACCCATACTAAACGTATCTAGAAAGTTTAGCATGTGCATTATCTTTAGTACTGGATACATTAAAATTTACAACATAAAAATCTTCGAATGAATATTTTATACAACAACACACGTTCGTACAATCACAATACCATATTACACGTCCAAAGTATAAATAAATACATTCTTAAAGTCCATGACGTCCTGCAGCGGGTACGAATGAGCTCATGCTGAAATAGCCATCCGGCTACAAGCTTGCTAAAACAACCTGTTGATCTGCAACAAATAAGGATTGGGATGAGACATAATGTCTCAGTGAGTTCTACCTAATCCTAGGCTATAGGTAACCGCGGGGGAAACCTAGGGTTACCACGTGTCTACAATACAACCTGACGGTTGATTATACGTGTGTGGGCTTGCTTGCCTAGACGGTCGTGCATACTAGAGTCCGTCGTAGGGTTCTACTTAACTTGTCATATAGGTCTTGACTTATATTATACGTGTCATGGCGGTTAAAGGGAACCTAAGACCGCTATGCCAAGATACACAAAACGTATCGAGGCCTAATCATAACATACTCATGACACGATCCTAAACCGGACGATCGGGGGATTCTAAGATCGTCATCGGCATAACTTCATAGCTTGCTTTACTTGCATAAACCTGTACATGTCTAACAGCAAATCATAATCATATTCGTTCATTATGTTAGAGGTTAGCGTTGAACAAACAATATTATCTGAGTTCATTTTACGGAATGCACCGGGTGGAGTAACCCCAGCCACATTCCACTGCTGACCGGCTAAATTCCCTATCTGAGGGCTAGAACCGGACTCCCTAGTCGTGAAGGTTCCCTTGCGGGCTGACCTATCCAGACATAATCTGAAGCTTATCTGAAGCTTAACTGATTATAATTACCTGAACATAATTTTGTAACATATATCTGATATGTTTACGATCATAAGAATATCTGATACACTAACTAAGTTTATCTCTACATTGTATAACCCATTATGTAGGTTCTAGACACATCGTTATCATATGTCAACTTCTGAAGGGTTGGTAACCATTCCCATAAAGAGTTCAATAACATTTCTCAATACCTAAAGCATACATAAAGGGGTTTAACCTATACATGCTTGCTCATTTACCACGAGTCCGTGACCTACCCGACTATTGGTAATTGCATACATAACTGCTCATATAAGACTTAACCTAACATGAGTAGGCTACATGCTAACATGCTTGTTCTCGACTACCTAAGTCAAGGCTCTATGATTCCCCATTCTTAGGATGAACTTCTACCCGGACGTATTACCTATCATAATACTCTTGCGTACCATTCGTTATCGCACAATGTTAATGGTTGCCATGTCTTTATTTTGTTGAAAACCTTGTTTAGAAATGTACTTTAGACACTTAGAATTGAGGGGTTCATAATTCAATAAAAGTTTGCAAGAAACGGGCCTCGAACGGCATTTCTGGACCACAAGGAAATTTCTCAAAAATGTTGTGCTGAGGCTGTAGGCTTAAGTGAACGCGTGAGCGAACGGGTAAGTGAACAGGATTTTCCTTTCGACGTTTTGTACGCTTAAGCGAACAGTGCACGCTTAAGCGAACATTCATCAGCCCAGAAGTGCAGAAATCGTATTTTTGGTATAAAAACCTCAATTCCAAGCATCCTAAGGTACCCATTACATCCAGAGACACATATAAACAGTATAGATCCATTGCATGGCGACAATTAACATCATTGATCATGAATGGTACAAAGGGGTCCTCTAACCTAATTTCATAATCATAAAACCTAGAATAAGTATGTTGTCTCACATAATCAAACACATAAACCCAAGGGTGGGAACTAACTAAAGAACTCACCTTAACAATCATCAAGTTAACACTACTTCAAGCCTTGATTCCAAGCATGCAATCCAAAACCTAGCTTCATGATCTTGATGCATCTTTAGTTCTTGGCTCACCAACTAAACCCCAAAGCTTCAATCCATTCTTATAGTTGTTTCTTGCTTGTTAAATTGCTAGCATCCATGCTTGAATCATTAATCATATAAACTTGGAGGGATTGATGGGTTAGGGAGGGAGATTGGGGGTGACACGAAGAGAGAAGGAGGAGAGAATTCTTGTTCTTTCAAAGTTTAGAGAGAGAAAGTTCTAACACAAATGAATAGTTTTGGCTCCAACATACTAATATACTCCCTCGGTGCAATTACCAAAATTCCCTTCATCTTAAACGTGTTTACACCGACACTGATGATTAACTCGTGTTCAATTGGCACTGCGTCGTAAAACATTCCTCACCGTAGCGAGTCTCATGCACATCGCTCTCTGGCGCACCTTCGACTGATATAATTCTGATGCTGACGAGCGGGATATTACATAACTTCTCCTTAAAAATGTAGAGAAGTTGAAAAAAACATGGGTCAAACGATATCTTAATCACCCCCAACGGCAGTGTAGAAGCAACTGAATTTGGGAGAAAAAATTGGAAAATAGTTAAAAGTTTTTTAAAATATAACAATTGTAAAATAGTTAAAAAAAAATCGGTGAGGTAGCACTTAACCAAGCAACACTAAAAAAAATTATATGCATCAGCGTAACAAAAAAACCGACAGACGGACATAATATATTACTCTAAACGTTAATGTATGTGTATATATTCGCGAGGTTGAAGAAAGGAAATAAAAACTTAGGGTCATTAAATGACAGTGTGAATAAAAATATTTGTGAGGTTGTGATGATTAAACAATATTGAAATTAAATATATAAGTGATAAAAAGATAATAAAATTTCTTTGAGGAAAAGATAATAAAATTAAATGGAACCTACTTAAAAAATTTAATGGAACGGTTCAAAAAAATAAAATAAATTAAAGTTAAATGGAAGAAAAAAAAAATTGAAATATAATATTAAAAAATAAAAGAAAAGGTTCTCAGTGTGAGTTGAAAAGAGGTGTTTGTGAAATAAATTGTCGAGAAGTAGTTTTTTAAAGTAACATTCAACAATTTTTGGCCAAAGCTCATTCCCTTCAATTTTATGCATTCAAAAAAATTACTTGTTTTAGTAAATACTTAATTGATATTGTGTTTGACCTAACTTCTCTTTAAAAATGTAGAGAAGTTGGAAGAAAGACGGGTCAAACGATACTTTAATCTCCCACAATGACAATGTAGAAACAACTGAATTTGAGAGAAAAAATTGAAAAATAGTTAAAAACATAAAAATTGAAAAATAGTTAAAAGTTATTAAAAATTAAAAAATAATCAAAAAAAATTGGTGAGGGGCAAAATGGGAATTATATGGCATAAAACATGTGAGGTGGAAACAACCAAATCCATCAATTAGCCAATTACAAAAATGCCCTTCCTAGAAGAAAAATGGGAAATTCATATGGATTAAATAAAAAAATGGATTAGGAACAACTTTTTTTTTTTAATTTTTAATAGAGTATATAGATCTTTAATATTAAATAAAAAAATGGATTAGGAACAGCTTTTTTTTTTACCAACAGCTTTTTTTTTGTTTGTTATTTTCATCTATTTTTTATCTGTTTCTTTGAAAGAGAAAAAAAATCTACTTTTATCTTTTGTTTTCAACATAGAAAAACTTGACATAATAAAAAAAAGGAAGAATTTCATTTATTTACTCTTTCAGTTTACATCTAAAAGCTCTATTAACTATTTTTGTGATATTCTCTTGACGCTTCCTCTCTTTCAACCAGGTTTTGATATTTTATTTTTGTTTTTTATTTCTAATATTATTTTTATTCACACCTAAATAAAATAAAATTATGAAAATTAAAATTCATTGCAATGTAAGAAAGTATTTGATCAAATCTACATTATAATTATAATGTAATACAATTTTTTTTTAAGCCAAAAAAAAAAAGGAGCAACAAGTGCTACTACCTCAAGATTATATATAAAAAGAAAGAGAGGAAATACAAAAGGAGGGGGGACAAAAGGCAAGACCTCCTAGACATTAGAAAACCTAAAATTAGGCACCCCTAGTCTATCATGAGTACAGAGATTCTTAAGGAAATCAGGCAACTCTAAACAGATTGTTACCCCTTGAGAATCTAAGCCTTTCGAATTGTCTGCACACCTATTACCCTCCCTATAAATATGAGAAACTACAAAGTTCATATGGTAGAGTAAATATTTACAATTCTTCCATATGTTTCTTAGGCTGCAAGGAATCAGAGAATCATTGTTAAAAGCCATTACCAATAAAGAGGAGCCAGATTAATTCAATCCACACATTCCTCCATCTTCTTTGAAAATCTATCTTAGTATCCCTCATTAATGTTGAGAGCTCAATATAATAAGGTTCTCTGCAAATCAAGAAAGAAGGTTTGCATTAGAGTCCCTGAAAATACAGCCACAAGAAGTGGTGGTTGTATTTGATGATCCATTTGTATTACACTTAATCCATCCTGAGTAAGGTGATGACTAGATTACTTCTTTGATGTTGGTAGGCTTAGGAGGGTGAATGATGACATCAAACTTCTTCAAAATGACTAAGTCTCTGACATATGAATTAGACAGTTTAAAAGTGTTGTTCCTTGAAACATTAACTGCAGAAATGATGTTGTTGATTGCCAGTTGCCAATTAGGTTTGGAGTCCTGAAATCAACATTGATTTCTAGAGTACCAGATGGTGCTAAAGATGTTAACAATAAAGGCTTGAATCACTGTTTTACAAAATTTTAATATAATATATATATCTATAATTATCTTTTAACTGTATATTTAATGTATAATATTATATATATTAATAATGTGAAAATGTGACATATAAAGCACTATAGCAAAATCGCTTAGGCATTTCCATCTACCCTAATGGATCGGGTTCGATCCCTGCAAAACACTTTTTATGATTAACTAGTACTTGGACCCGTGCAATGCACGAGGAGTTAGTTATTTTATTGATTAATAAATATGTTAATTGAGCATGATATAATAGTTGGCATTCAACATGAATTGATGTATCCAAAATATAAATAATAAAAATTGTAAAGTAATTTAGACTTCTTATTATCACATTAGGTATATTGTTGAGAAGAATTATTGAGTCAAATCACGAGAGTAGAACTAAAGGCAAAGAGATAATAAAAATTGTAAAGTAATTTAGACTTCTTATTATCACATTAGATATATTGTTGAGAAGAATTATCGAGTCAAATCACGAGAGTAGAACTAAAGGCAAAGAGATTTGGTTCTGTTAGCCTCGAATCAAGAGTAACATGCTTCTGTTGCAGACTAACTTTCTGTAAATTCTAGGGAGACACACAACTAAATATATTGGACCCCTAGGTCCTAGGAAGGATTGGAGCGAGCAGTATCATTCAGGAGCCAAAGTCAAGAGTAAAATGATCACGTCGCAGGCCAACTTTCCTTAAGTTCTAGGGAGACACACACCTAAATATATTGGACCTCTAGGTCCTAGTAAGGATTGGAGCAACCAGTGCCATTCGGGAGCTAAGGAATTATCAACCGGTTATCTTATTCTCATGTTTTCTTATTCATATTCATTTGTATATTTTTAGGAACTATGGGTGACTAATTCTCTCTTTGTTAGGTCATTAAAGGGTAACCTTTTCTCAAACCTAATAACCCTAAATTTGATGGCTTGACCTATTTTAACCATTCAAATATTTATTAGATCTATACATAAAATAATAATAATTGTTACTTAATTTGGCGTACTTAAACGTTCAAGGTTTATGGCCTCTCCTAAGACATTAGGGAATAGTAGTCGTTGAAGATAATTAGTGACCAAGACATTGACCTTGCTATTTTGTTGGAATATATTAAAATTAAGTAATCAATTTATTGTGGATTTATAGTTTGTAGTTACTCAAATAATTCAGAAAATGAAATCTGACATAACTAGTCACCTCCCTCCCTCTCTCTCTCAAGAAATTTAAACCAAGCAATTTTCCAAGTGCAAAACCTCCTTTTGTTACATATATCCTAGTCATAGTCATAGTAGTCAAGTAAAAATTAGACAATTCTTGTGGAGACAAACTTTTTTAAATACTACTACTTATCGACACAATAGTACACTTGTTAGAAAATTGTCATCACTTAACTCAAAAACCTAGACAATTCTTGTGGAGACACCTTTTTAAATACTACTACTTATCGACACAATAGTACACTTGTTAGAAAATTGTCATCACTTAACTCAAGAACCAATCCACTTAACATACGATAAACACATTATGTAACGCATGAACGACTTTAATGCCTCGAACGACTACGACGAGATCAAGCCACTAAAGGGCATAGATCAAAACGGCTTCATCATGACTATCTAGTGGCTTCCTTCCAGGTTGTATAAATACCTCCCTTTACAACAAAGCAAGGCACGCCCCCTTTCTTTCTAAATATTTTTATTTTCTTTTTTCAACCTCGCAAATACACACACATATCTGTTTCTATGACACCAACAATGTAACAAATATAATATCATATAAAAATTCAAAGTTTGTTCAAAATTTTGCCAAACAACATTTAACTTAAAAATAGCTTTAAAACTAAAAAAACAAAGAAACCAAACAACTTTAGATTCTTTCTTAAAGGTCTTTATTTTTTCACGATTCTGCATTTTAAGGGTTTTATTTTTTGTTTTTTTTTTCAATTGTTAGTGGATTATGTACCAGAAATTGTTATGTTGCATGGCTGTTGAAAAGTCTTCCTTTGTTATGTGGAGTATAGTAGAGGTCATGATGATTGAATTTTAACTCAAGGTAAGGTTTTGACACAATTGTTGTTTTAGCTTCTAGTACTGTAGTTGAAAAAAAAAATTGATGCATGTGAGTTATTTTAGTTTTTGTGAGTAATCCTAAAGTTGTAACAGTTTTCATATTTGGTTTCTTCTTTCCTATATCATTGAGACGTACGAAAGTTGTTTGGTGTAAATTTGTTTTGGTCATATCATTGAAGTCCAGAAAGTTGATGATACAGAAATTTGTGCATTTAAGATCAAGTTGATTTGATGATACAAAAATTGATCACATAGAAATATGCTAGCTTCTTTCGATATCAGAATGAACAAAGGAAATAAAATTAAATGATGTATTATTGTATTTCTATATAGGACTTTCAATGTCAAGGGATTATGACTACATTAAGGATCTCAAAAATGATTTGGACATTTGAAAAATAAGATTTAGAGTGCTGGATTCTTGGATTGTGACTGGCAGTAATGAGAATCAACATATGAAGCTCATTATTTGTTATGCAAAGGTTAGATGAGTTAGTTAAGATTTGTTGTAATTTCCTCTATGATTTATCAATGTTACTTATTAGTGTACATTTTGATTTATTTATATTTTTTGGTTTCTTTCTCGGATTTAAAGTGAACGAATTGATGTAATAACTCGATATAGAGAATTGGAGCATTAGAAGACTTTGATTGAGGAAAACAAGACTTATCCTTTGTATAATTGTCATGTGTTTGATAATGACATTGCATTTAATCCATTTAAGGTTGTTTTTGGTTCTGGTACAAAGGTGCAGAAGTATGACAAGTTAACTAACGTTCTTACTCATGAATTTCACTTTAAGTCATTTAAGGAAATTCAAGATGGAAAATTCAAAACTGACGTTTTATATGGTATAGTTATGTGCTTTAATTTATTTATGTGTTTTCTCCGATTATAATGTTCTTATAGTTGTAATTTTTTTTAAGAAATCATCGGGCTTCTTCATGAGATTGTCAAGACAACGCCAATTGGGACTGGAAAGAAGCCGTGTACGAACATTGTTTTGAACGATAAAAGGTATTATTTTCTAATTTGTTAGCAACAGATGATAGGATTTTGTATAAGTTTGATAATGACCTGAAAGATGTCTTTCCTTATGCAGTGGGAATATAGTTGGGAAAAATACTTCGTAGCTTTATCATTTACCATCTATTTACCTTGAGTTCTTTGCTTCCATTTTGTAGTCAATGACAACCCAAATATATGTAACAATTGGTCCGGTTCAAGGCTACTCATCAACCTACATCATCTGGTTGTTGAGAAGTTTAAGACTTAGTATGTTTGCATTATGATTTCACAATACAGTGTTAGAGTAACTTATTATTTCACAATCTGATTTGATTGTTTTTTGACCATGTTTCTTGAATTGTTGTCGTGACCTTAACACTTCTCAAGCTTAGAGTCAAAGCTTCAATCACAACTTAAGTCAGAGTTCGGCTTTTTCTCAACGTACTTCGTACAACGATTTTTCCAGTTTGTCTTAAGTTAGGCCAATTGATGAATTTATAAACTTAGTCAAGGTCTACTTTTTTTACGCACAAACATGCTTTGAGTTTTTTTACGCACAAATTAAAAATACATATTACATTATTCTTTATTTCATGTGCATAATTTGTGTTAGGATACATACTGCATCACTATTTGGAAAACAATTAAATTCAATCCTAACCAGTTTGGATGGTATTATGAGAGTTACACCAAATGTTCGAAGACATCAATGTCAAATGGTGCTAGCTATAGATGCACATGCGGGAGTGATGCTTAATTTTCATTTGTTTCAACAATGTTAATTGGTCAATGGGGTACATATAATGCACATGCATGCATTTATCTAGACTTTATAGGAAGATAATAAGAAGATAAATTAGAAGTCATGGTACATTTTCTTTAGCTTAAAATCAATTATGCTACCTTCATTTTATAAATTATATGCAACTATATTCACATACATCTTATCTATGTTAATATGCATTAGACTAATATTGCAGTTATTTTCTTGTTTAGCATTTCCCAAACGAGGTGTCAAGAACAATTCTGAAAGGAAAGCACAAAACAATCACTCTCATTGATGACCAGACACAGAGAAAGTATAAGTATCGCCTCATTACCGCCGAAAGAGCAAGCTATGAAAAATACTTGAGTGTGCAGTGGTTCAATTTTTGAAGAGAACGTGTGATGGAAGAAGGTGGTAAGCTCATCTTTGATCTCGAAAAGTCACCGAAGAACTTGCACATTCGAGTTGTTCCAAAGTAGATCTTTGCTGCTGAACTACTTGAACTTCTACTATTTTGGCGTATCGCTTTGGACTGTAATCGTAATCTATCTTGACTTTGGGATGCCATTTGTTCTTTTCATTTTGTCTGATGTAAATATTGGCAAAAATCCCTTTTTGGTTAGTCTATGACACATGCAGTCTCTTTATAATGCTTTGGTAAATGTTTTAGAAATGTACATATAGCTGAAATTTGTGCAATATGCTTGCTTGATTTTCAAATTTATGAATGGCAGCAATTTCTTAGAAAGATGCACCTATATCACTTAATTTGCTCATTTCTCCTTTATAACAAAGATTTTTAAAAATACGGTATTCAACCCGTGTGAAATAAACAATTTGATGTAGCCTTTTATTATCGTCACCTTAAAATAATTATACTACAATCATTTTGCACATAACATCTAATTAACATTGCAATTTGTTTCTTTCCTAGCACTTTCCTAGTGAGATATTAAGGACAATACTCAAAGGAAAGCGGAAAACGATAACACTATGTGTGTCAATGTATAAGCACTCTTAATTGAAAGTGTCACAGCTACAACTATCTTATGAGCTAGTCCTACTTTTTTTTTTTTATCAGCCAAACTTTATTAAAACCACCAGCCGCCACTCAAGAAGAGCAACAGAGGGAAAAAGGAACAAGATACAATGCCATACAAAATGCATAGGGCAGAAACGCAAAAACAACAAGCCTGCAGAAAAAAGGCAAGGCGCTACCTGCTAAGGAAAAGAACAGAAACAGAAGCCTAAGAAGCTAACCTCAGCACCCAAAAACAGCACCCCAAAATGCAGCAACAACGGCCAACTAGGGAAACAGCCGACACACCACTCAACTCACCTACACAAACAATCTCTAAAATTCCAACACCACTCATAAAACAAAAAGGCACAAACCTTCAACCTATTGAGACTCCAAGAGCAAGAGAGAATCTTAATAGCATCCATAATTTCATCAACGTCCAAGAGACCACCTTCCTCTTCTTGAGCGTTTTCTTAGTTTCAAGAATAGTTGTCTTGTTCCTTCCTTTTGCAGCTCCTACATCAGTCTTCTTCTTGATAGCCTTTGAAGATCGACTCTTAGTAAGAGTAGTCTTCTCTTTCCTTTTCTTTAATCTGCTTGCCACTCCTGCTGACAATCTCCTTCCAATTGGTTCATCATCAGAGTTTAAGTCTTCCAAGTTCACAATGTTAGTATCTTAATTTTTCTCATGCTCAGACTTATCAGCACTTACCTCCTCATCAGAACTGCTCTCATCACCCTTTTCTTTGTCGGGCACAATTTTATCATCTTCCCTAGTGCTAGTTGAGTTATCTTTCTCACCCTTAGATTCACTGTTTTGATTACCAGACACAGTCCTTTCTCCTTCACTAGCATCAGCTGTCTCTTCTCGTAGTGATTTTTCTCTTTCAGGTACAGATACTGGTTCAGGCTCTTTCCTAGTGCTATTAAGAGAGGTAGCAATAGGAGTATTAGGTTGGACAACAGGTGTTATGACATCCATCGCAACATCCGACTCAACCATTGTCCATTGTTTTCTTGAGAGTTTCAATGGATGTATTATTAACGGTATTAGGAACATTGGGTATCGAATCATCCACCAAGGTTTTAGATGGTGGTTCCTACACACAAGCACCAACATGATTTTTAGCCGTAATCTCTTGACTACCTAAAGTGTTTCAACATTGATTTTGGTCACAATGGGATCACAAGTAGATGTAGTAACATTCTGACTAACATTTTGGACTTTTATGGGATCAATATACAGACTAGTCATGGTATGAGGTTTCTTAGCGACATGCAAAGTGTTTATGGGGTAATCCTCCTGAGTTTTACCTGTAGGTATACTAGGAGAAATCGAAGCAGTTTCAGAGACACTTACACACTTAGACTTGATCTCAGAGGTCATGGTTTTCTTCTTGGATGGAGTGCGACTGGGAACAACATAAATAGGAACAGCATTGGTCGCCACTTTGGAGAAGTCCTCTTTTGCTTTTGATTGAGTGACCCTGGTTGCAGAAGGAGTTTGATTCATCGAGTCTGATTCCTGTGACATCTTGGTTTCTTGATCCTTTGAAAAAAATCATTTGGATGAACAACACCGATTTTCTAGAGTTAAGGTGTGAGATAGTAAGAAGGATGAAAACTGTGTGGGTAGGTTTACGAAATTTAGAGAGATAGTGCGAACAAAAGATGTGACTAAAGGTGAATTGAAGACGAGACGTTAGGGTATTATGTGAGCAGCCTTGCTATTTCTCCCGACACTTCTCAACCCGACACTTTCACGAGAGTGACGTGGCTGTTTTTTTAAAAATATTAAAACAATTAATTAATAAAATAAAAACAAAATAAGCTGTCCCCATCCACCGCAAATTAACTAGAAATTAGCAACCTGCACTAAACCTAATCTAAAGCAAACTGCAAGAGACCCACACCGATCGCCGACGGTTATCGACTCTTTTTTCAACCGCAAAGCTTTGGTAGAAATAGCAAAATTCCAGAAGTGAAGTTGTAATGGAAACAATGCAAAAATCAAGTAAGTTTACTACCTTAAATTGGTTATCACCCATCCCTCATCAACTGATCAAACTGCCTTTATATGATTAAATCAATTTTGATTTTGATTTTTGATATTGAAATTAATTTGGATTAGCCTAAATTTGTATTTAATGCTTATTGTGATGTTCTTATCACTTATATTTTTTAGTCAATTAACATAAGTTTTTTTAATTTTTTTTTTAATTTATTGCATTAGTGGAAGAAGTATTTGTATCTTCTGATGAAGAGGATATCAGAGAAGGAAATAATAATTTTGATGATAGTTTAGAAGAAGATATTGTTCATGAAGATGAAAAACCTCAGGTTGGAACTATATTTAGCTCCAAAGATGAACTTCAAGAGTATTACAAGAGTTATGCCCAATCTATGGGTTTTGGAGTTACTAAACTTAGTAACAAAAATGATGATGGGAAAAAATACTTTACTCTAGCATGTAGTCGTGGATCAAAGTATGTGAGTAAGGCGAAGAAGCTTTTGAACCCAAATCCTTTAACAAAAACCCAGTGCAAGGCTAGATTGAATGCATGTATTTCATTAGATGGAACAGTTACTATTACAAAACTTTTTCTTGAGCATAATCATGATCTAATCCCTGACAAAGCACGCTATTTTAGAAGTAGTAAGATTTTGGATCCTCGTTTGAAAAGGAGGTTAGAACTCAATGATCAAGTTGGAATAAATGTAAGCAGAAATTTTCGATCAATGGTTGTTGAAGCAAATGGTTATGAGAATATGACATTTGGTGAAAAGGGCTGTAGAAACTATATAGATAAAGTGAGGAGACTACGACTTGGGGCTGGAGATGCTGAGGCTATTCAAAATTATTTCGTTAAAATGCAAAAGCAAAATAGTCAGTTCTATTATGTCCTAGACATTGATGATAAAAGTCGCTTACGAAATGTTTTTTGGGCAGATGCGAGATGTAGGGCTGCATATGAATATTTTGGTGAAGTCGTAACATTTGACACTACTTACTTAACAAATAAGTATGACATGCCTTTTGCCCCATTTGTTGGAGTAAACCATCATGGTCAATCTGTGTTGTTGGGATGTGCTTTATTGTCGAAGGAGGATACTAAGTCCTTTACTTGGTTGTTCCAAACATGGTTAGAATGCATGCATGGACGTGCTCCAAATGCCATAATTACTGATCAAGACAGAGCCATGAAAAATGCAATTGAGGCTGTTTTCCCAAAAGCTCGTCATTGATGGTGTTTGTGGCATATAATGAAAAAGGTTCCAGAAAAGCTAAGTAGATACTCCGATTACGAGTCTATGAAAACACTTTTGCATGATGATGTATATGATTCTTTGAGTAAGAGTGATTTCATGGAAAAGTGGGAAAGAATGATTGAAGATTTTGAACTTCATGATAATGAATGGTTGAAGGGGATATTTGATGAAAGAAATCGTTGGGTTCCGGCATATGTGAGAGACACGTTTTGGGCGGGAATGTCAACGACTCAAAGAAGTGAAAGTATGAACTCGTTTTTTGATGGATATGTAAATTCAAAGACAGCATTGAAGCAATTTGTTGAACAATATGAATATGCATTGAGAGATAAAGTTGAAAAGGAAAACAAGGCTGATTTTGGTTCATTTAATACAGTGATAGCTTGTATAAGTCATTTTGGCTTTGAGTTGCAATTCCAGAAAGCATTCACCAATGCAAAATTCAAAGAATTTCAAGTGGAGGTTGCTTCTATGATTTACTGTCATACTTGCTTTGAGAGATTGGAAGGATCAAATTCTATATATTCTGTTATAGAGAGCAAGAAAATCTTTGACAAAATTAAAGATATAGTGTTTGAGGTATCCTTCAATGAGAAAGACTTTGAGTTACGATGTATGTGTTGTTTGTTTCAATTCAAAGGTATTTTATGTAGGCACATCCTTTGTGTTCTTAAGTTAACAGGAAAAACAGAGTCATTGCCATCCTCTTATATTTTCTCTCAGTGGAGGAAGGATATAAGGCGAAGACATACCCTTATTAAATGTGGTTTTGATCATTTAGTTGGAAATGCTAAATTGCAAAGAGTTGATAAAGCATGTGCTGACTTTTATGAAGTTGCTTCTGAGGTGATTAATACCGATGATGATTTGTTTAAAATGAGGAATTGGATCAAGGAAGTAAAAAATGAGTTTACCTCTAAAGAAGCATCCCCTGGCATTGTGGAAGATGGTTCGGTTCAAAATCAAGTGATTAAAATTCTTGACCCTATACCGACTCGAAGTAAAGGGCGTCCTCCTTCAAAAAGGAAGTCTTCTAAAGTTGATCAAATTGTGAAGAAAATTTCAAAAAAGAAGACCCAAAAAAGAAGTCAACAGAGTGAAAATCAACAAGAGGTAATTTTATGATTTGTGTACATTTAAGGTAATAATTTTGAATATGTCTAATTTTCAATATTTAATGGCAGGGCCTGTGTGCATCTAAAGTACAAGAGAGTGTTCATGTAGTTGATGTAGTTGGCACACAAGAGAGTGCTCAAGTAAGTGAACTTAATTTCTTTTTATTTCTCAACTTTAGTTCTAAATGATCAATGAGACACTACATACTGATTGTCTATGTTTAATACATACATGTTTTTAGGGGGAACAAATTAGTTTTGGAAGGAATGGACACGGTGGTGTAAATAATTTAGCTCTCTTCAATCCAAATTCAATACTTATGAGTGAAGTAAATCAGGTGCAAGCATAAAATCTAGTGCTCTTTAGTTTCCTGTAACATTAATATTGTGGATCTAACAAGTATTTTCCATGTTATTTAGGTTCCATTTCATTCTCAAGTCATGAATCATGGTGTTTCCTATTTTGAATTGTTACAGGTACTAGATTTTATTATAGTCACTGTTATTTTTAAAATTAAATATTTCGATACAAATTCATTAATTATGTCAGTTTGTTCTTTTTGCAGGCACAACACCATGTGAATGATCCATTGGCGTCATCAATAATACGTGAATCATTTTGATACCAGTTAGAAGAAGAGGATTGCTTTTGAACTATTAGCTTTATGCCTTTAGCATAGGATTGTTTTTGATATTCTATATCAGTTGCTTCAAATATGTATAAAATTTAAGAATTGGACGGGTATAGTGAGGTTATATTCATGTTTCAGTGAAATTTGTCTTCACAATGTTTCTGCACTTTTTTTAAATCTTCTATGTAAGGCTATATTGTATGGATTCCCACTGTTTCTAAAATATTATTTATGTGTTTTGATGTCATATTAATAGTTGATACACAAATCGATGTATGTCTAATGTGAAACTGTGATTTACAGTTAAACGGCGTTGTTACCTCATAACTAAACACATCAAATTATAAACCGTAACTAATGTCGACTCTTTTGACGAATATAATTGTAGAATTGTAACTGTAACTAATTCATAGAACCCTTTTCCCACGGATGTAACCCCCTACTTACAAAGATCTTTCAAGAGGATATAAAGCTAGGATCTCAAATTATCGAGGGTGACGGAGTTGTACCCTTTGGCCATATTATCTTATTGTGAAGGTTGTGTTTACAAGCCTACACACCAGCTTGATACTCATCCTCAAGGATTTTAATCGTAATTCTGTCTTTTTTCACCCAAGGTTGTGGTAGCTGGCTGAGGAGAGTATCACATATGTTATTCAAGGCTTGAGCAAAAGATTTTTTTTGTTGAGTTTAAGGTGAAACCTTATATGCTGGTTTATGTTGAGGAGGGTGAAAAAGGTTCCAAAATTAAGTAAGACTGAGGAATTACAACTTTGTTCGTGGTTGTTGAGGGTGAAAGATGGTGGAAGTGTTTGTGGTTTAGGGCAGAAGAGCGGTGGAAAAAGTAGTTGTGAGAAAAAAAAACTATGAATAGTGAAAAAAAGTCATTCTTGTTATTTATGAAGCAAACATATTGCTTTCCTCTTTTGCACCAAATATTTTAAAGTTACACTGTTGATAAAATTATACACCACTTTTTAAAATTAACAATTAATATGAATTTTTTTTATATTTTGAAAATTTAATATAATCTTTTGTTTTATTTTTCAATATATAATTTTTTTTATTTATATATTTGACAAGGATATTTGAGAAAATAATTTTTATCCACTATAGGATATATAGGTAGTTTGTCAAAAAAAGAAGAAGGATATATGGGTAGTGTAAAGTTGAAATCTGAACTGCAGTATTTAACCAAAAAAAAAAAAAATACAAGGTTTGCACTCTATGTAATACCTCGATAATTGTTAGTAATTATATAAGTTGTGATAATTATGAGTATTGGATATTTTTTGAAGTATGTGTTTAATTGTATGATCTTGTGAAATTATTGCGAATATAATTGATTTTTTCTTTATGAGTATTTGATATTTTTTGAAGCATGTGTTTAATTGTATGATTTGTGACATTATTGCGAATAGAATTGATTTTTCCTTAGTCTCGATTTAAAGTGTAAGGTCATTAGTAGAAACCATCGGAATTGATTTTGGCTGAAACCATGTGAAACTATTCCGTCGAGTTGAAACCGTCTTAGGTTGAAACTTCGGTTGATGCAAAACCAAATATTCATGAAGCTTACGTTCATGTGAAAGGTTCACATGTTAATTATGGTGTGTCCCAACTTGGTGACAATGAAGTTGACACATTAACGTTCTTTTCAACCAAAGATACATGGAAAGTCATAGATGACGTGATTAATTGGATAAGTTGACAAGAAAATAGGGTGTATTTACTATTGTTATAGGAAAATTCAATTCAAAGAAACCAATTTTACAATTGTCTTATGAAAGGAGTGGTGAATACAATGCACCCGAGAAGAAAGTGAAGCATGAACCCACACGCTCAAGAAAATGCGGGTGTCTGTACAGGTTGCGTGGATATGTAAATAGGGAAACAAAGGAATGTTGGTTGATTATTCTTAAGGAATTTCACAACCATGAGCTGGTGTCAAATTTAGAAGGGTCCATTCTTGTGGGTAGATTAAGAGGGAAAGATGAGGAGCTTGTTAGTGGATTTGACCAAGAGTTTGGTGCAACCAAAGAATATTTTAATGAATTTGAAGGAAAAAAGAAAAGACTGCCTGACGAATATAAAATAAGTGTACAATGTATGTCAAAGAATAAAAACGTGAAGCAGAGATGACATGTCAGAGATGCAACTTCTGGTCGCAAAGTTGGAGGAGCACAAATATGTTCAATTCACCAAAACAAAATGTAAGGCTACTACTGTTCAAGACAAATTTTATACTCATCTCAGATATTAAGTTTTTTTTAACAATTTTCCGACTATTTTGATCATAGACTCCACCTATAAAACCAAAATCTACAGAATGTCATTCTTTGAGATAGTTGTGGTTACCCTCAACCGATATGACATATTATTTTGCTTTTGCTTTTACTTTTCTCCGGTGCCAACGCCTACTCGAGTTCCAAAGCATACTCTGGTTCTAACACCTATTGATCATATGACAAAATTCATGAAACCATTTATGGAAATTATTGTGGATGTTAAGGGCGACAATAACTGTGAAATATCATATGAGTGACTATATGCAGGTATTTGGGAGTAATAAGTGTTTTAGTTATATCTTGAATAGTTTGTACCCTCCCTAAAATAGTTGTGTAATTGAATTTGAAGATAAGTGTTTGACATTACAGGACGTGGGTCACATTGTTGAAACTTGTTACAATTAGGTTGTAGTTGAGTTGACAATCATGAAATCAGTATATCAAAGACTTTTTTCCCAGTTAGAGGTAATCTATCACTTAACCCAAATACCCAAATCATGTGTCTTGGCTTAATCTCCAAAGAGTTTGTTCTTGTTTTTTTTAAAGATGGTTGTCCAATACCTCCATCATATACGAAGTGGAAGCTATACATGAGTGAAGAGGCCGGTACATGAGAAGATGCTTTTTTGGATAGACAAATTTGGTTCCGAGACCTTATGGATATTGAAAAAGGAGAGAAACCACAAAAAAAGAAAGAATCAAATGAACACAATCCAATTTTGTGCGATACTCATGATGAAGAAAAAGAAGAATTTGAAGTTATTAAAGAATATGAAGATGATTCAATTTGGATAGATAGGCTATGAAACTTTTTTGTCGGTGTTCATCCTTTTTTTGCTCGATAATACACTGACATATCTTTTGTGGTTGATAATGTAACACCATTTTTTTCATGGCCAATATTTAACTAGAATTATATAAATTATAATATACGGCTTTTATGTGGTGGATGTAACGTCTCTGTTTGAAGGGCATGTAATGCTCAAGGCTGATGAAGGCGGGATGTGGTCCAGCTCCTGGCAAATTCTATGTAAAAACCGAATCACGTTGGAATGAGAGGGATCCTGAAGGCGTGCATGTATGAGACTGCATGGTTGAAGGAAGGCTTATACGAATTGTTTGGTACTACCTATTGATGTGTGGATTAGGCTTATACAAATTGTTACCAAGTAAGTCATAAGTAGAGTATCGTATCCACATGAATTGTCATTTCGTCCAAACAATTCGTGTTACTTATTTTTAAGCTGACGATATGATAAAAGAGTTAAGGGTTAGAAGCTTGCAATTTTTATTTGTTTGCAACATAGCAAGTTTACCGCTTTTTGGTTGCAGAAAAGTAAGCAACGATTAGGATTCTTTGAATCTCCCTATTTATATTGTTGGATATTAAATAACAGTCATGTCGTTGTATATTTATCTTAGGTAGACTATTCAAGTGATGGGGTTGTTGGGACGTTACTAACCTAATAGGTTGGAAGCTGCATCTGCTAATCACACAGTGATCCTTACATGTGGGGTTTATACTTCTCAGATAACTAGGTCTATCCCTCTAATTTTTTGTTGCACCTACTGGTCACACAGTGATCCTTACGTGTGGGGTCTTACCACCTCAAAGGTAATTGAAAACATAGACTTTATGTTAACTTTCCACCATTTACTAAGGCAATGAAGGCAAGGTTCCTTAGGCCCAACCATCTATGCATCTTAGGACACTCATAACACGCGCGCACACACACACTCTCTCCCTCCCTCCCTCTCTCTCTCTCGCTCTCTCTCTCTCTCTCTCTCTCTCTCTCTCTCTCTCTCTTGCACTTAGTAGTTCTACAAACGGGCAGCCTTATCAGCATCTACCTTACCAAGGGTTTAAGAGAATGGTTCTATTAGACTATAATTTATTTTCTTCAAGCAGACACTTGTTTCCTTAATTATTAACTAGTTACCTCCGAGGTTCAGCATATTACTCAATATTAGTAATGTCACCTCCTAAGTACTTACTACTAGGGTCAACTCGCTTTCGGTATCTTTTGCTAGTTATTACTAATTGGCTTAATTGCATGTTTGATCCCTTATGTTTTAAAGTTTTCAAGTTAATCCAAAACGTTACTCACGTTGGAATAAGTTACTCCCTTCCGCGACATGATATTGTGTTTAATAATACAAAAAAAATTAAAAAAATGTTTTAAAATTGATTTTCTAAATAAGTTAAATTCCATCACCCACATTGTTAACCCAAATCTTTATACGATCTAGTGACGAAAGGGACTAACTTATTCAAATGTGAGTAACATTTTGAACCAACATGAAACTTTTAAAACATAAGGACCAACTTGAAACTTTTAAAACATAGAGGACCAACTTGAAACCTAAAATAAACATAAGATACCAAACATGCAATTAAGCCTTACTAAGTACTTCCTAAACAGATAGATATTAGTAGCAAGATATAAACACTAAGATAGTAATATCAATATTAGGCCCTGTCACAACCTAAGTATCTAATCTAGGGTTGTGTCTAATACAGAAATAAACTAAGGAATTTCCTAATAAAACTTGAACAAAGGATAAATAAAATAAAAATGACATTAAATTAAATAATTATCCAACAAAAATAGAGGTTCATCATAGAACTCTAACCTAAAAAGAATTAGTTACACATGGTAACTAAAAAAATTACTAAAGATAAGAACATACCCTAGAAAATCAAGGAGAAGACAAAAACTCCTTCGAAGCTCTATAATTTCCTTCCTCTTGAACTTCCACAGTTATGAACAAGAAATTATGAGTGAAGAAGGCTTGTATTTATAGTGATAGTTTCTAACTGGGTCTGGGATAAAAATGCGGGTTTTACCCACAGGAAAGCATAAAATTACACCTGCACCCTCGCATTTTAGGTGCTCGGAGCGCATGAGCAGTGCTCTAGGCGAATGAAAAGTTTTACCGTTGCTCTAAGCATATCACATGTGCTCTAGGCATATGGTGCTGCTCCTTAGGCCCAGTTTCTCAGATTTTCCGTCGTTTTAGGTTTTCGTCTTCAAATAACTTGTGTCAGAACTTGGGAACATAATTTCTCCAACTATAAAGTCTCCTGAGACATCTTGAATCTTTATTCTTGATCTTCCCAATGTCTTCACAAATCTTCAGATGTTCTTGATTTGCTGATTTATATGATTTCTCCGTGAATTACTTCAAAAACCTTCTGAAATTGCTATGTTTCGGGAAAACTAGAATTACAGACTCAAATATAGAAAACATTACAAAAGTCCAGAAATCATAGGCAATCATTCTAATACTCATCCTTTTTGCTGCTAAAACCTATTGAAATTGACAGAAAACATGCTAAGAATAACGTAAGATGACCTGTCATAACCTATATCAACAAGTTGCATATTCTTTTAGGTAGCTCATTCTATAAGAACTCCACAGTTAAGTATGCTTAACTTGGAGCATTATTGGGATGGGTGAACTTCTGGAAAGTTTCCCGGTAAGCATGCAAGCGAGGACAAAACATGCTGAAAAGACTCGTGTTGGTTTATAGGGTCAATCGGCAATTCTACGAGCAGTCTCGGATGTTACAAGTGGTATCAAAGGAGACCTCTTATAGCACGATGTGGTTCGGGGATGAACCAAGCGAAAGCTGGTGGGAATGGAGCGCCTCCGCTTGGTGGATATGTAATGCTTGAGGCTAATGAAGGCGGGGAGTGGTCCGGCTCCTAGCAGCTTATACGAAAAAATGGAATCACATCGGAATGAGAGGGATCCTGAAGATGTGCATGTATGAGAATGCATGGTTGAAGAAATGTTTATAAGAATTGTTTGGTAGTACCTATATCAACAAGATCCATCTTCTTTTGGGTAGCTCATTTCATAAGAACTCCACAGTTAAGCGTGCTTGACTTGGAACAATTTTGGGATGGGTGACCTTCTTGGATATTTCCTGGTAAGCATCCAAGTAAGGACAAAACACGCTGAAAAGACTTGTGTTAGTTTGTGGGGTCAGTCGGCAATCCTAAAAGCTAGTTGGGATGTTACAGTGGACAAAGCACATATAACTTATATGGTTATTGTTGCACCATAATTTATATAAGTATATGTCTTCGTTTAATTAAGAATTTATTTTACCTTTCATTATTTTATTATGATATTTTCTCTTGCATCTACTTATGTCAAGTGAATCATGTCTGACGATGGGAAAGTTGAAGCTCATTTATGATACCAAGTTTTCAAGAGGACGATTAAGATTTTTTAACCCCCAAGTTTTCAAGAGGACGATTAAGATTTTTTAACCCCCACTTACAAGTTGGATGAGTTGAAGACATAACTTAACAAATAATTTGACCATCTAGGTGAAAATCAAATTGTGTCTTATGTATTTGTACAAATAACATGCATCGATCTTGGGGCGGATAAAGATGAAGACCTCTGAAAAACTATTTATTATCCTCAAGTTATTCAGAATGATGGCGATGTAGCATCCATGTTTTCCTTGATGGTTGAAAATAATAAGGTCTATATTTGTGTTCGTTCCAACTGAAACTACCCAAATTGCTAGTAGAATTTTGGTGTCATTTTATGGACTAAGTTTTTTTTATGTATTGTTGTGTAATATGTTGTCAAAATCCTGTAATGTAGCACCTTTTTTGAATTTTAATCGTTTGTGTATTGCTAATGTAATATCGAATTCGTGTAGTGTTATTGAATTATGAATGATTATGTAACTTTGTTGCTTATGATCAAGTATTATTAGTGAATTGGTTGTATTGCTTCTGGAATTGTGCTTATGAGTTACAAGTGTTATGACATGACGATTTGTGTCCCAGTTACCATCACAAATGCTACTGTCTACATAACAGAGCACAATGGTAGTTAACCACAGTTGGGTAGTGAACAAGAGTTAACTGGAATTAAGGGTATTTAGGTAATTTTAAGGTGCGGGAGAGCAATTTTTGAATCTTAAAGAGCATTTTTCCTAATGGTTAAGAACTACAACTAATTGTAAACAAAGGCAAAGTTAACTGAACTTTTAAAAAAAAAAACTGAACTTTATCATAAAATATTGAGTGTTCATTGTTTTTTTTATATCGTTTCTTACCTCTTTTGAACCAAATTATTGATCTAATAGTTCAATAATTTTTAAATTCTTTTCAAATACATACTAATATATGTTCTATTTCTATCGTACATCTTTTATACATAAATTCAAAAGTAGAAGAAATGACTACTTTATTTAATCCTATTTCATCTATCCATTGAAGTAGCAAACTATAACTACAAAGTGATGTAGTCATATATATATATATATATATATATATGTGTGTGTGTGTGTGTATCTTTCAATAAAAAACAAATCTTTTAAGATTGTTAAATTTTTTGAATGGTTAGCAAAATATAAATCGCAATGTAAGAGAAGTCATAAGATTAACAATATAATGAAGTTCAAATGAAATATATAGGATTTGCAATAACATAGGATTACTCTTAAATTTACATGTTAACGACATTTACAAACAAGCTCGTGGCATTTCATATCAAGAGGAGGGAGACAAAAAAGGTCTGGACAATCAGCGTCACTCATACATCCAGAAAATGCTGTAAAATAAAAAATAAAAGTAAAGAGATGTTACTAAAAGAGATGAAATATTGTGTATAAAATAAATAAGAAAAAAATTAAAAGGACTAGAAAAAATGTTTAC
>Ga0315914_1002841_pt1 | contig 26451 bp, 20 predicted proteins | sample MpolenodulesMG_FD_203920 | JGI IMG/M metagenome (GOLD analysis project Ga0315914, IMG submission 203920) | Medicago polymorpha root nodule microbial communities from Los Angeles, California, United States - elongated nodules | ecosystem: Host-associated > Plants > Roots > Nodule | place: USA...
AGCCTACAATGTTAATTTGTTTATCTTCTTTTTGGTGAAAACTAGAGTACTACATGTAGATAATCTAAGATATTTTGTTTGAATTAGTTTCTTAAGCAAATTCTGCACTTGAAATAACTTTTTCAATTGAATTTTATTCCTTTTTTCTTAGCAGATGAGAAATGGTAGTGGAGATATTAATGGTTGAGATGATATTGTCTGAAGTTGCTGTGGCTATGCTTGATTGGGGTATATATATAGTTTGATGAATATTATGTCCAAAGATGTTTTTATTTTTTTAAAAAGATTATGCCCAAAGATGTTACAACTTTATGTTGATATTACTATAATATAACTTCTTTGATTGTATTTATATATGCATGTACTTTTTTATATATAAAATATTGATGTAGCATTAAAATATCAATAATTTTTTTTCTTATTTTTAATATAAAAGGAAAGAGGTCTCAAGCAAGCTGATCTGGTAAGCAGGTTTTAAAAAAAACAGTTTTTTTTTAAAAAATTTATGGATTTCACATCAATGGGTAAAAGGACTGATGTGAAGTATACATGTTTAACTTCAGTGTCTATCATAAAACTGATGTGAAAACCCTAATGTTGAATTTTAAAGAGAGCGTACCACGTCAGTGAAATAAAGGCCAGATGTGGAAAAAAAGATTTCACATCAGTTTGTACCTGATGTGAAAAGATGTTAACATACCACATCATGACACCTTACATCAGTTGCCACCTGAAGTGAAAAGTGCTTTTCAACTGATGTGAAAAATCCTTTCTGTAGTACATGAAATGGACCTACAAATAATTTTCAAATGATATAATGATCTTTCACTTCTAGTATCAAATATTAGGGGTGGGCAAAAAAACCAAAAATTGAACTGAACCATTACCAACAGTTCTGAAACTGAACTGAAACAGTTCAGTTCAGTTCAAAACAGTTTAGTTCGATTAAAAACAGTTCAGTTCAGTTCGGTAACTAAAATTCAATTTCATTTGTTTTTTGGCTTAAATGCACTTTTGGCCCCCTATGTTTACCAGCGTAGCGATTTTGGCCCCCTAACAAAAAAAATGCAATTTTAACCCCCTAATTTTGTCATGTTTAGGGAAATATGCTCTTTTGGCCCCTTATCTTTACAAAAAAGTTGCAATTTTGGCCCCTTATTTGGGACACGTGGCGGCTTTTCAGCATAGTTGCGAAAATTAGGGGGTCAAAATTACATTTTTTTTGTTAGGGGGCCAAAATCGCTACGACAACAAACATAGGGGGCCAAAAGTGCATTTAAGCCTTGTTTTTTTCATATTTTTTTTCAAAGGTATTAATAATAACAATTCAATTCAGTTCGGAACAGTTCAGTTCGGTTTGAAACAGTTCAGTTCAGTTCGAAATGCAAACAGTTCAGTTCAGTTATTTTAAATTTAGCAAACAGTTCAGTTTAGTTCGGTTCAATTTTCATCCCGAACTGAACCATGCCCACCCGTATCAAATATAACGCACATTTTACTTCTGCCTTGAGAAACTACAAGGCATAACAATTAAAATGGGGGAAAAAAACTAGCTCATATTCCATGTGGTTCTTTTAATGCTGCAATAAGTCTGTTATTTTCTATAAACGCATTACCACATTGATGTCTATAAAAGTTTTCCTAACCTTCAATAAAGAACCACATGGATGATAAATTTGATTTTTCAAGTTCATAATGGTATGGTTTAAGATTTGAGGTAAATATTATGAAATTTCTGCAGCACATATCAGAGATTTTAAAAATACTTGGGAGCATGCAGCCCATATTTGTGAACTCCATAAAATGTAATGCATGAAGTGAGAATCAACAACTATATCTATCCAATAAATGAAAATAGTATATAACATCATTTATGAGGTGAAGCTCAGTTTTAATCGTGCTTTGGTCAAAAGTGCCTCTGCTATGGCAGACTTTAAACTTTCTCAGCTATTTGGAATTCCTCTAAAATCTAGCAGAGTGAAGATCACCACTGAAGTGAAGTGGAGCCCTCCCAGTACAGGCTTGACCAAGATTAATGTTGATGGCTCTTCTATAGGATCTCCTGCCACACGTACCATAGGTTTTGTGACCAGGGATGCTCAGACAAATTTCTTAGGTGCTTATGCCCAAAACATTGGTCATGCTTTTGCTTTGGAAGCTAAACTAAGTTCTTGCATGAAGGCTGTTGAGAAAGCTCGAGAGTTGCATATTGAGAATTTATGGATTGAAAGAAACTCACTTCAGGTTGTGAAGGCTTACAATCTTGGAATTGGAATTCCTTGGAGACTGCTTGCCAGATGGTCTAACTGATTGACTATTGGAGCTCAAGTTAGTTGCAAAATCACTCACACCTTTAGAGAGGGTAACTTAGTGGCAGACTCCTTATCTAAGAATGGAAAACATCTTGCTTTATACTCTTCCCAATGGTGGACGGCTCCCCCTAACTTTGTGCTTTCTTTGCTTCTTAGAGATAACATAGGCCTTTCTTTTTCTAGGTTGTATATGGACTGATTTGTATCAAGGTTCAGGCATGTTCTGCAATTATATCATTTTTTACTTGATAAAAAAATGAACTTTTTTTTTTATTTCGTCCCCAAGGATCACACTAATTTTGTACCAAAATACATACATAGAAATCTTAACTACTCCCTCCATCCTTCTTTTTTATAGGAGTAATTTACAAAAAAAAGTTTTGTCCTTAAATATAAGATCATATACAAATTCCTAGATGTATTGATTACTCTTTTTCCAAATATACCCCTTATTAATACTACCAATTTGTCTTGGTATATGAAAAGTTAACATAAATATATATTTAATTAAGAGTAATCTAGTAATAATCACACACATTTGAGACAACTCTATTACTCCAACAAATTTTCTTAATACCCGTGATTTTTGTAAAGTACTCCTATAAAAAGGGACGGAGGGAATAATATATTATTGGCATTGTCCTTGAAACTAAAAGTTATGGCAAAGTCTCAAAACCACATAATAAATACCAAGTAGGTGGACAAGGAGGTGGATCCTTACATGAGGGATGAGGCGGATCTGAACGTGGAGGTAGATGTGAATAAACCTGTGAAAAAGACTCCATAAATTGCTAGAACTGCTCTCGAAGGTAACATAAATCCTCCTTTGACTGCTCTCGGAGCAAACGTCAAACACTGAAGATTTGTGCATGTTAAGACATAAAAGGCAAAATGTTTATATAATTAGTTAAAGCAAATAAATTTGAACAAGGTCTTTATTGTCAGAAAAATTTAATAATATTGAAGAAACTTGGAACACTCTAGTATTCACATGCCTTATTGTATCGGGTATGAGCTCTTTCAATGTACCTATCTTCTCATTTATTTTATCTCTTCAGTTATGCAGAGTGCAGACATCCACAAGCTTTCAACTTCACCAAGGACAAAGAAGAAACCAACATCATAAATATCATATATCTATAAATATAATAATATATACATACACACTTACAAAATAGAAAAAGAGGAGAGCAGAGTTGCTGGAACTCAAAGCTTTCCTGGCCAAAAAACAAATGGTGGGTTATGCATTTAATAAAATCGACAATGACACTAGTTTTGTTGAAGATACTGGAAGGAAAAAACATACTTACAAAGATTGAGGGTCTATAGTGAAGCAGAAGCAATGATGTGAAGAATTGAGAATCGTTAGTGGCTGACTTTTTGCTTGGTACCTTCACCATTCTAGCTGACAAGGATAACTTCATCGTCGCGTTGCAATTTACGAACCACTGCTTATGGATGGTTGATCCATTAATACGAACAAACTAAAATGTCAATGTCAATCGCATGATATCAATATTTTGTGCTTCGTCATATTTGTTTGTAAGAAGATATGCACTGTCATACTTGTTTCTCAACCTGCAGGGACTACATACCTAACATAAATTAATTTTTGCATCATAAATATATAAATTATAAAATATATTCAAATAATGATAAAAACATGCTTTGGGTTTAAGTTCTACACACTACAAGAAAATCTGTGATTTGCTACGCCCATTTTCGCAGCTAATTCCTAGCTAACGAGTTTAGCTAGAGATATGCTACGGAATACCTTTTGATTCGGCCGTATCATGGATTGAGAGACAAATTTGCTAGGGAAATATTTCTTAGTAAATCCATAGTCAAAAGAAATAAATTCCTATCAAATATTTAGTGAATCTATAGCAAATAAGTATGAAATTGTATTTTCCATAGCGACATAACTATGGCATATAATAGCAATTTCGCAACAAATCCATAGTAACATAACTAAGACTTGTCATAGCAAATTTTCAACCAATCCATAACGACATGACTAAATCTTAAAGTAGCAATTCGACAACAAATCTATAGCTATAATTTAACTAATTTGCGACTAGAACCTAGCAATTTTGAAGTTTTCGTCCAATTTTTTCTTTTTTGCTGTATTTTTTTACTATAGTATAATTTATTACTATATTAATTTAACTAGTTTATTACTATATAAATTTAACTAATTTATTACTAAATATTCATGTATACAAGATATTCTTAATATTAGAACAACAATTGAGATTATACAATAGATTCTTTATAATTGAACCATAATCCAGTTTGTGATGAAACCCACTATCAATTATTAAGAAAGAAACTACATTTGAAGGTACCAACAAGGTAGCAATACATAGAAACTACAAATGATCCTCAATGGACACAATTGGGTAGTCCGACACAAATGACTTGTACACATTCTTTAAGCTGTCTCCTGAGATTTTCTCTGATCCATCATTATTCTGTAATAAGGTAATCAGTTATCAAGGCAAAGAAATATATCTCAACAAAGAAATAAAAATGGAGAAACTTAAGGAAAAAGACTATAAGAAGTCCACCTCTTTCTTAAAATTCAAGTCATATGTTTTGCCCTTGTTATCATAAAATTCTAAAGCAGCTACATCCATCCCAATTACAACCTGTACGGAAATTAATCATTCATATATGTATTACGATGCTAAGTCCGATTCAGCAGATGAATATTCAACCTTTCCAGTATAACCAGCTTTTGCAATGGCAGTCTTCAGAAGCTCTAGTCCTTCTTTGTTTTCCTATACATTAAACAAAACATTTGTAGAATTTAAAAACTGCATTTCGGCCCTCATTTTTACATTATGAAGTAGGCAATTTCACTTGATATCTTGTTCTCAGTTTTAAGGTATGAATCTTTCTTTGATTTTCTATATCGATACAATGAATGATCAATTTGGTTTGAGGTTTTTAAAAGTGATTTATGTTTAAGTCTATTATTTTCCAGTTTCATTAGTGATTTTATACATCTGGATTTGGTCGCTGTCTATTATATTCAAAATATTGTTCATTCTTTTTTTCTTCGAGTTCTGGAATCAATTCCCAAACAATATTTTTTTCTTTAGATATTGGTTCATCAGAATCAGTGGCATGAGTTGAGAACATATGATTAGTATCATCTGCATCAACTTTTGTCTCTAATTTTTGTTCATTATTATCTGCATCAACTGTTTATCCTCTTTGTGCTATTTTGTTCTTTCCACCTATCATTAGATATAAATTATCATGTAGATCCATTCTGAGGAACATTTAGTATATCATAAAACAACAACTATTTGTTCAAATTTCACTACGTTGTAGCCGTAATTTAAAAACTGCAGTATACAACATATATAATCAAATATGGAACTAAATTTAAATGTAGATTCTTGTTAGGGTTTGTTAATTGACTTACAATAGGTTCAGAAATGTCTCGTATCTGTACCTTCATGAAGCCATATCTAAGGCAGTATATACCAACATCTTCACCCAATTTATGTCATGTTTACTAATATCCTTGGATATTTTATTGGTATCTGCTAAAACCTCTGCACTTGAACCCTGATATGGTGTATAATAGTTGAATTGAAGCAGCCTTTAGCCATGGAATAGAAGATAAAACCAAAAACATAAAATTAGTTCATATATGCTTTCAGTGTAAAGATTTTACACACTGTCATTGAATCGTAATTGTTAAATCATTTAACATGTAAACTGGTTCTAATTTTTTGACAGTATAATATTTTTTACAACAACATATGAAAATTAAACTCAAATAAAACATATAATTATAGCTAAAAGAAAACAGTCAGGGAAGATTGAACTAAGGAGCCTATAAACTAGAATTTTGAAATAATATTGCGTCTTTGAGATAATTTAAAATAATAATTTGCTTGAGTAGATTGTAGAAGGTTGTGTTTAACTCTGATTTTACTTACTGTCCATGCAAAATGCAATGAAAAATATATCTCTTCAGATCGCTTCTCTGGATAACCTAAATGCAGATGAAGAATTCAAGAATATAGTTGAAAATCATAAGGTCTATATTCCCATTCTTTACTGATCAAAAATATTATGTTTGTTAGGTTAAGATTAGCATAGTATTTATGCCATTTGAATATCAATTTATACAAAGAGAGAAAAAGAACAGCTCCATGTTGAATTCGTTAAGCTTGTAAGACAACTGGATATGAAACATAAGTTGGAATGGGAGATTGGGCAACTAAAAGGATCATTAACTGCGTTGAATAACACAAGGGACAAGAAAGATTTAGAAGATTTAGTTGCCCAATCTTCCATTCCAACTTTTGTTTCATATCCAGTTGTCTTATAAGCTTAATGAATTCAACATGGAGCTGTTCTTTTTCTCTCTGTATAAATTGATATTCAAATGGCATAAATACTGCGCTATCTTAACCTAACAAACATAATTTTGATCAGTAAAGAAAGGGAATATAGACCTTATGATTTTCAACTATATTCTTGAATTCTTCATCTGCATTTAGGTTATCCAGAGCAGCGATTTGAAGATATATACTTTTCGTTGCATTTTGCATGGACAATAAGTAACATCAGAGTTAAACACAACCTTTTACAATCTACTCAAGCAAATTATTATTTTAAATGATCTCAAAGACACAATATTATTTCAAAATTCTAGTTTATAGGCTCCTTAGGAAATACCCTAAGGCTTTGTTTAAACTCAAATAAAACATATAACTATTGATAAAATTGTATCCATTTATTTGAGTTGTGAAGATTTTTTTCACATGTATTGTATCCATTGGAGGATTAAAATTGTATCTATTAACATTGGATGATAATAGGCATTGCGTGTGTTCGTCATAGTAGCTTTTCTTAATCTTATATGAATATTGGATCATAAAGGGCATTGTGTATGTTGACGATGCATGCAATGTAATGTTGAGCTCCCATTCTGCAACTTGATCTTAACAATATCTTTTTGAGACATATAAAGTGAATCAACTAAGTCAACAATATAAAGTGAATCTTTGTTGGGACCTTATAGTTTGCTCCATCAAGGTCTCATATTTAATTCTTCCTGATGCTAATTTAGGTGGACTAGTTTGACTTCTTAAAAAAAGATATAAAGTTAATTAACTCTTCTAAAAAAAGGAGTGTTATAAGTAATTAAGGATGGGATAATTAAGAAAAAAATTGTTTTAAATAGGGTTGATTAAAAAATCCATACTTTCTCCTTGTGTGATGGTTTAATCATGTTTGTATAGAAGTCAAACCCATCTCATTAAAAATCACTAAGTAAAGTATATAATTTAACTAGTCCAGGATAGCCACGTGGTTCAAGGGAAAAGATTATCAAAGGTAAAAAAGATAGAAGAAGGTAAAATAGTAAAATGTTATTTTAATATAAAAGAATTGCAATCTGCCAATATTCGTCAGAAAACTTATTACACTGAAAACCATTTTCATTGTCATTATTCTTGTCGCCTAAAGATTTACTTTTTTTTTTGGTTTTGTTGATTTTCTAACTTTTGAGGATTTCTTAACTTTTTCTGTCGCAACTCCCACACCTTCTCTTAACCTTTTCATTTCCTTTTAATTCGTGTTTCCCTATAAACATCTGTGAATAATGTTGATGTTGAAACCAATATGTAAAAATGTAAACACATTTGAAATAACAGTCATTTTATTTGCGATATAAAAAATATGAGAAGAACATGGGGAAGGAACCCTACACTCATATAAGGATCCGACTCTACTAAAAGGATATCGATCCTCCAAAGTGTGCAACCTACGTTGAAGAGTTAAAGTGAATATTATCGTTGATTGGTAAACACCATAATAGTTAATATTGTATTTACATGTTCATAACTGATTATGGAAGATTGGAATGTAAACTTATATGTTACGCACTTATGATATAAGCGCTTCATTATGTTGTTTATTCAAACAGAAGGTTTTTATTAAGATAATACAAAAACTTTTGAAAAAATATAATGCAACCATGAAATTTTCTTTAACTGGACTAGAAGCATGATTCATCAAATTTTCCATCTAGTTCAACCTTATGTGAAAGTAGGGATATAGTGTTATTGTTGTTCACCAAATTTAAAGAGCTTTCTAAGAAGTTGTCCTGTTGTTTAGGGACATCCTGAATATTAGTTGCTGGCAGGAAGCTTATTTTTTCTTCAAAGATATCAGAGTCACTCAAAGCAGTATCTTTCTCCATTGTCACAATGTCAATTTTCTCCATCTTCATCAACATCATATTCTTTTACCTACGATCTTATGAACTCTTTACTTTCCGATTCCATTTTTTATCCTAAGTTCATATGATTGAGGGTAAAAGAATATGATGTTAATAAATGTGAGGAAATTGACATTGTGACAGTGGATAAAGATAATGTTTCCAGTGACTTTATTATCTCTCAAGAATAGTTATGCTTACTACCAGCAACTCCTATTTGGGATGTTCCTAAACAACAAGACAAGTTCTTAGAAAGCTCTTTAATTCTGGTGGACAAAAATAACTCAAAATCCTCACTTTCACAAAAGGCTGAACCAGATGGACATTTGACGAATCATGCCTCTAGTCCAGTTAAAGGTAATTTCATGGTTGCACAATATGCTTATAAATTTCTTTGTATTCAAATAATAAAAAGCTCTGATTGGATAAACAACTTCATAAAGTGCATAGCATATAAGTGGACATTTCAATCACCCATAGTTGGTTATGCACATGTAAATATAATATAACCTATTAAGTTGTGTATCAATTAATAATATTATTGACTATACTCTTTAACATGGGTTGCACATTTTAGAGAAACCAAATCCTTTTAGAGGACTCGAATCCTTATTTGCGTGTAGGTCTCTTTCCCGTTACGTTATCATAATTTACGTATCTCAAATACAATGAACGTTATCCCAAATGTGTTAAAAAAAAGTTACATATTGGTTTCAACATTTTTTACACATGATTTTAGGAAAACTCATTATAAGAAAGCAAAAAATGTTAAGAGAATGTGTTAGGGTTGCAAGCAGAAAAAGTCAAGAAATCCTCAAAAGCTATTAAATAAACAAAACCAAAAGAAAATCCTTTGCTGACATGAATAATGGTAATGGAAATGGTTTTCATTATGACAAGTGGCAGATTTCAATTCTTTTATTAAAAATCACACTTTACTATTTAACTTTCTTCTATTTTTTTACCTTTAATAATCATTCACATTCCATTGCACCAGTTGGCTATCCTGCCCCTAATTTTTTTATTATCGATTTGGCTTAGTGATTTTTCATCGGATGAGTTCGAGCTCTACACAATCGTGATTAAACTATCACACATGGAGACACTATGGATATTTTTAATCAACCCCTTTTAAAAAATTATTTTCCTAAATACCCATTGCTCAATTACCTACCAATCTCCACTTTTTGAGGATAGTAGAATTTTTAATTGTTTTTTGACAGGATAGTTGATTCACTTTACATGCTTAATTAAGTTGATTCACTATATATGTTTCAAAAAGGTATTGTTAAGCTCAAGTTGCAGAACCTAGTGATCCGTGGATACAAAAGGTAAGTCAGAAGCTCAAACTATAAAATACATAAAAGGTTGAAAGATAAATCTGGGAATAAAATGGTTTAAGTTGATGAGTTTGATGCTTCTTCAAAAGTAGGGAAGGCAGTTGGACCCAAGGCCAATGGGCATTCGCATAAAATACCCACGATGGACGGGTAATTACCCACATTGTTGGCATGGGTCTGGGTTTGGATAATTACCCGTAAATTTGAATGGTTATGAGAGCAGATACGGGAACTCTAGTGCCCAGCCTGCCCCACACCCGAACACTGTATATACTATAATTATAACATTATGTAATGCCTTTTTTTTAGGAGGATATTATGTAATACTAAAATTAGTTAATTAATTCTAAGTCTTTGATATTTATTGTAATATGCCCTTGTTTTTTATATTTTAGATCTTTTTTATTTGATTAAATACTACTATGTATAATATTTTATAAGTTGATTTAAGAGGTTTTAGATCATATGTTAATTAAGTTGTGATATTTTTTTGTTATTTTTTGTGTTTTTTGTTGTTAAAGTGCAGGTAATGGACGTAATGGACGTTGGTATGGGCGTTTAGGTGCCTATAGGGTATGAGGATGGGCACCAAACCTGTTGGCCAAGAGGGTATGGGCTCAAGGATGACCATTTTTTATAAACGCGAGTGTGGGGATGCGCACTATAGTATCCTGCCCGAAGTGTACCCTGCCCGAAGTGTACCCATTATCATCCCTATTCAGAAGAAAATAAATTATATTCAAAGAACTTACAACAGGAAAAGATGAAAAACTAAAAATGTTGTGACTCTTTGTAAAAGCAATATAGAGCAATGTCTCACTGGTTGCCATGAGCGTAAGATAATTTTTCCTGACTCAATTTTTCTTTATAAGCTCCAAAGTATGCCATGAGCCTATCCTTATTGCTTCAAATGATGTTTAGAAAGAAGAATTAGAGGTGGCGAAAATGGTATAGATACTAGTGAATAAATGTGAACATTGAGTTACAATTTTGGCTAACTAGTACCCACAATAGAAAACAATGTGTACATGTTTGGAATCATGATGTGTTTAGCAGCATCACAGAGACTCCCCCCTTAATTTTGATTAAAGCTGCATTTTAGAGTTTCAACAAAATCAGAGTGTTTCTGTGATTTTGTCAAACTCGTTGTGATTTTATAATTTCTATTATCTCAACAATACTAACTTGCATAGCAAAAATTGGAATTCAAAGGGTTTATAAATTTCTACTATCTCAATTATATTGGCACATCAATAAAACAACAATCGATAGCAGCACCAAGAAAATATGTTAAAGATATATTAGCAAAAAAAATAACAAAAATGTGGAAGGACATAAACATTGCACACAATGAAAACCAACAAAGGTTAGGGAATTCAAATGATTAGTTAGGTCATGATTTAATAATTTATTAATTTATTTATCATCTAATGAACTATTTTAACAATGACTTTGGATGTCATCGGATAAGATTGAGCTACTCAGTATAAATTCATCGAGAATTGATAATTCACAATTATGGTAATAATACATCAAATATGCAATATTGTGGGGTCTACAGATACAAAGTGGATCCTCCATAGCCAACCTTATGGTGCAATAAAATGCTCTCTTATAATCTAATTGTGTGCAACTAACTATAGAAAAGATCCAATTCCCTATAGCATATTTATTTCATTGATCATTGTAACAAAAAACAATCTATTCAATATATGACATAATAAATGCTTTTGCAATCCATTTGTAATTTTTTATATGTGATTATTTTGATTTACTTCTCATGCATAGTAGATCAAAGCAAAGAAGAGAGAAGACTTACGATAAGCATCATCAAATAGATAATTCCATTGTTGCAAATGTCTTTTTATGGACTCCAATAGAATTAATTTTTAACTGCGAATGTAGCATCCGATCATTCAAAGTGAGAGTCTTCAGCAGTTGATTAGTCTGCAAAAAGTATAAACACAAACTTGAAGTTAAGATTGAGAACAACTTTTGATCATATACTTGAATTGAAAATCTAAATTTATGACGACGACTTACTATGAAGTTGTGAAAAGATTTCAACTTTAACACCAAACGAGATGCATTAATCGAAAAACAAGATCAACATAACAAGTTAACCTGAATTAAAAAATCAACTAGAGATTCAGAAAGAAGGGAGAGAGAGAAATTAGCGGAAAACAAAAATCCGTGATAAGTAAGGTACTTGACTATATGTGGAATGAAGGAGGGAGGGAGAGGGAGAGAGATGGAGATTGGATGCATCATTATATAGCACAATCAAATACACAACCTTGTTTATTCCAACAAGATAAATTATATACTGTCTTAAAAAAAAGAGATTTCTTTTAACAAAAATTAATGAGTTCATACATCATTAACTTTTTTTTTTGGCAGAAAAAAAAGAGAGACAGAGTAAGAACATATCAAAATATTGATATCAAAATTTTATTTTTGAAATACGTGCAAAACGTCTAACAAATTTAAAGTAGCAAAGAAATAAAGATAAGTGCATACAATTTTAAAAAAGTACTGCTATTTTTTTCTTTCAAAAAAGGTATAAATATTTTTTTATACTCATTTAATACAGTCAAAATTAGTTTGTATCTATGATTATTGTTTTCCCTAAAGGTATAATATATTTATTATTATTATTTTTCCCTTTTTAATTATTAATTATTTTTCCCTTTTTATTTTTGTCTTTATAATTATTGATTATTTTTCCTGTGTTCTTGTTCTTTTTCACCACGTTAACACGTGTAAATTATAAAAGCTCTTGATACATCATTATATACCACAATCAAATACACAACCTGGTTTATTCCAACAACAAAAATCATATACAATCTTAAAAAATGAGATTTTTTTTTACCAAAAAGTAAATGAGTTCATATATCATTCGTTTTGTTTTTTGGACAAAAAAAAACAGAGAGAGATGATGCATAAACATATAAATATATTGAGATCAAATACAATTTTTTTAATATGCATACTGTCTAAAAGATCAAAAGTTGAAGAGAAATAAAGATAAATGCATACCATTTGATACATAAGACGGTGTCAGTATTTCAATTTCAATGTAGACTCCAATTATATTGGCTTTTGAGGTATAAAAAAGTATTTTCTAAAAAACAAAAGGCATAAAAAGTGTTACTATTTTTTTTTTCTTCCAAAAAGGTATAAAATATTTTTTATGCTCATTTAATACAGTCAAATTTTGTTTACATTTATGATTATTGTTTTTTCCTAAAGGTACAAAATATTTTCAATACTCAGTTAATACAGTCAAATTTTTTTATATTTATGATTATTATTTTACCCTTATTAATTATTAAATATTTCTGATTTTACAATATGATTCTCTCTTTCAATCTTCATTATAGAATGTCACATATGATGCTAGTATTTTAATAATCAAATAACACAAATAAAAAGTAAATTATATGTCATCTATTAAAAACTTACGCTCGTCTCATAATTATTTCTTCCATTTCTCTATAATTATTGAGTGTGACTTTCACCACAACACCTTTTAAAATAAATATAAAAAATTACACTAAAGTACTACAATGAATATTTGTAGAAAATATAATACAAATCGAATACACTCTTTTAACTTTCATTATAATATTTATTACTTGTTACCAATAGTACATGTATGATAATGGTGAAAGAATCAAATGAAGGTCATTCATTATAGAACAAAATAAGTGTGTGTATTATCAAATACACATAAAAATGAGGTGGAAATAATTATTAGTTTATATGTCCCATAATATTTGGTGTATTTGACAATTTCACAAAGATTAAGAAAAGATGAGGAATGAAATAAAGATTACGATTATTTTACCCAAATACTCGTAATAACTATCAATGTATATTATTATCTTAAACTAGTGTTTATTTGTTCTTTTTATTGTGCTAAACATATAAACTAGGAATAGTAGTTTGTATGAAAGTTTAATTTTCATTAAAATTGTACGTGTGTGTGTACGGCGATTCCATGCATAAACATATCAAACAATGAACACGAAAATGCTCTCTCCTCTCCCCGTAACTGTCTTTTTCCGACGACGTAACAAACTTCTGCCGTAGCTTCTTCTCTGGCGTTTTTCCTGCGATGTTTCTTCTTTGATTCTTCTCGGTTTTCTATGCTTCTTCGTTCTACTAGAGCATCTTTCTCTATTTCTCCATGGTTTGTCCTTGGCCGTTCCTCGGTTCCCTAGATTCGGCACCCTCCACGGCGGCGAAGATGACAAAATCTGGTAAATCTTTTGCGCAAGCGATATCTGCATCTTATGAATTTTAACTTAGTCAATTTCCTCCCAAAGTTGTAATGGGTGACTCTGTTCGTATCAAAATATCTCAAGATGAGTATGAATATGGAATCGTGGATTGTCGGTGTAATCATCGTGTTAAATTAACATTGCATAAAGGTGATTCTCCTTTGACCATTTTAGCTTTGAAATCCAAGCTTGCAGGCCTGTGGCACAGTCTGAAGAACGAGGATGTTCTTCCTTTAGGAAAGAATTTTTTTTTTTTAATTTAGCTTCAGCTCCATTGAAGATATGAGGAAGGTTTGGGCTATGGGGGTTTTGAACCTGAGGCCTGGAGTCCTGTGTTTCTATTGTTGGACCAGAGATTTCACCCCACAAACTTAGATTCAAACTCATGCTCAGATATGGGTTAGATTCATGCACTTGCCCCATGAATATTGGAGAAAGAAAACTCTGCTTGAAATTGCTTCAGGTTTGGAACCCCCTTGACTATTGATGAAGCCACCCAAAACAAGCGATTTGGTTTATTCGCAAGAATTCTTATTGATGTGGATCTATCTGAGAAGTTGTTTGAAAATGTGGTAGTAGAAAGAGAGGGACATGCTCTGTCCATTAAAGTGGAATATGAAAATTTGCCATCTTTTTGTCACCATTGTAGAACTATTGGCCACAATTTGCAAAATTGCTTGAAATTTGGATCTCTAAACAAACAAGAAGGTACCTCATAACCTAGCCGAAAAATTGCTATTGTTATCCCTAATCAGAAGCAACAAACTTCAGATAGCCAACCTAAGAAGCAACAGATGCAAACTAAGGTGTCTAAATTAGAAGTTTCACCTGATACAAAAGCTAATCATTATGAGTTCTTGGACACCCAACATGTTGAAACTTTGATTGAAATTTTGGAAAACGAACGAGTTAATGGTGATGTGACTATGGTGTCAGTCATCATGAAGGACAAGGAGCCTCCTTCAACATTAACTCTTCACAATGCATTTGATTTGTTGAATGCAGATAGTGAGCTTCTTGAGGGGGAGACTTTGCTTGCTGCTAGGGGACCGGTTCATCTTTCAGACCCTCTAGTTATTGACCTACCTGTTTCTGAAGAGCCTGTCACCAAAGAGAGTACTTCTCTTGAGCAAAGCATCAAATGTCAGGTGCCTAGTGAATTGAAGAAAAGGTCCTCACAACTTGACAACTTTGGCTCAGCAGTGCAATTGTTGGAGCTTGATACTGGGAGGACACCCACCACCAGGAACTCTCCATCCTCTCTTTTGATGGACAATTTTCCTAGGGGTAGGTATTCGTAGTGCTGTCTCAGTTTCAGAAAGCAAAGGTGTGGATCATGTTGTTTCCACCATTAAATCTAGTGACAAGATTTTATCCCATGTCACTTTTAGAGCTCTTATTACAAATGTGGAGGAAGAATTGCGACCAGATAAGAGGAAGTTTCAAGCCTCTGAAGTTCACAGTCTTGCTCTTCAACCCCATATGGATGGCATTACTGACCCTGAAACTGACACTGACAATCAATTGTCTTTGTCTAAACATACTCCAAATGGAGCCAAATATCTGGCTTTGATTGTAGCATCAATTGAAAGGAAGAAACCAGAAAGAAAACCTGTTAGCAAGAATAAGAAACAGACAGTGGGAAGTTTACCCCCTAACATTCCAACAAGACATAGAAAGAGTTCCAACAGTGTTACTCCCACATGAAAAGCATTTTCTGGAACATCAGGGGGATAGGCAATATGGAAACTCAACTGCAGTTGATACAGATGGTTCAAACTCACAAGCCTGATATGTTGTTTTTGGATGAACATATGGTAGCTTATAACTCTATCCCTTCTTGGTTTTGGCATAGAATTAGACTGAATAACTATGTGGTGAAAGATAGAAATTCTTTGCTTCCCAACATTTGGTGTTTGGGAAACCTTCTTACAATTTACTGTATTACTCAATCACAATCAATGCATTGCTTTTTCTTGTGTTGCTGAAGAAACTACTATCTTTATTGTTGTGGTTTATGCATTCACTTTCTATACTCAAAGACGAGATCTCTGGTCTTCTCTCACTGATGTGATAACTAATAATCAGGGTCCTTGGTTACTAGTGGGGGATTTCAATGCTACTCTTAGAGCTCATGAAAAAATTGGAGGAAGGCTACCTCTGTCTGTAGCGTGCTATGATTTCTTGAACTGATCTACTGTTAATTCTCGAATTCTTTTAGATACTGCTGGGGTCAAATATACCTGGTCCACAAATAAAGTTGGTAAAGCTTTCTTTTCCCAAAGACTGGACAAAGCTTTTTGCAATGATCATTGGATAGACAGTTGGACTTTTACTATCCGTAATACTTTGGCCAGATGTCAATCTGACGATTCTGACCAGTTGGAGTTCAATATATGGCACTCTGGTTTGGGTGACGTGAAATAACCCCTTGCTACTTTATTGGGCTGGTTTGGGCAAATCTACTGATTTCCTTATTGGATTGGGTAGTGGGTTACCCAAATGATTTTTCTATTTTGTTTAAAATATTAAATGACTAAATGATGAGTAATGGTATTTTTTTTCATAAAAATTACTCAACTTTTTTATTTTCTTAAAGAAATTGTGTAACTTATTTTCATTATTTTGTAGCATCATAAAATAATAAATGATAATTGTGCTTGGTGATTTTGGATATCAAGCCATTGATTGGTTTTGAACCGTAAATCTTTGAACGATCTATCTTTTATTTTTGGGAAGGGGAAAAGAGAGAAAAAACCTAAGAGATTAAGGATCCGGGGGTTGGTTTCGCAAAGGGAAGATATTACGCACCCTAAACGACTTTGGTATTCCAAAGGAACCTCTTGCCTACTTTATGTTGTGTTAAATCATTTGCTTATTTTGAAAATAGGTGCTTAAAAGTTTAAGTGTGAAGAATGGGGGAGAAGAAGCATGTTTTTGGTATTTTTTATTGATTTGGAAAGACCTAAGTCTTTTGCCTACATACCCACAAGTGGGATCAAAATCAAGTAGTTCACTTTTAAAAAGCGAGTGATGAGTTAGATCGATTTTAAAGTTTTTGAAAAAAGGTTTTAAGAGGGTAAGAAGCCGAGAAGGCATGGAAGAATAAAATGAAGTGAGGTTGATTGATTTTAATTAAAAGAAATCCAAGTCTAAGTATGAATTAAGGCATATTAAAAGTGAGCTATGAACATTGTTGGCACTAGCTGATGAAGCAGGTGTGGAAAACGAGAGTTTGAGCAATTTGAGGTGTAACAGAGTTAATAATCCAAGATTGAATGAAATGATTGCATCGTTCCCACACGTTTTGATTCAAATCATCTTCACGAGGAATCTCCATGGATCCATCAATAAACTTCAATTTGTTTTTCGCGCCAAAAGCTCGAATCATGGAACGACTCCATGTGAGGTAGTCCGATCCATCCAATGGAGGTGAAACAAGAACAAAATTTGGTCCTTCACTTGGATGAACGTAGAAAATGGATTCAATGTCTGGTTGATTTTGGCGAACCATAACGAAGAATGAAGAAATTCAACAATTCGAAGGAAAACGAAGAAGAATGGTGAAGAAAGGAACGAAAATCACAAGAAATCTTCAAGCAAAAGTGAAGATTCGGAAAAAATGATGAAGATGAAGTTGTAACTAACTTTCTAACAACTTTCCGCCATGGAAGTGAAAAGAAAAGCTCTAGATACCATATTATGGAAAAGAGAAAAAGGAAAAAGCTTCATTTGTCATAGATGTAAATGTGAGTACATAGGGTATATATAGATAAGAAGTAAAGTAAATTAAGCCTAATTACATGCTAATCAACATGATTAAGCCTATGTAAGGATGGGTAGCTTGCAGCTCAAGTAATATCAGGAGTGCAGTTGCTTTGTTGTTCTTCTTCCTCTAATATCAACCAATTAATGGTGCCACTCACAAAGACTCCAGGCATAGGACTGGGGCCAGAATATGAGAAGTCTTGGATCCTCCTCCAATAATCGGTACCCAAAGTATAAACACTAACTCCATATGTGTTGACCTCAAATAAAGAAACATCAACAATCATATAGTTATGAGTGGAATGAACATATCCAAAGCTAAAAGTGGATTGGAGGACTCTTTTTCCTCTTCCGGGATGTTTAAAATGGGGAAACATACTGAATCTCCTAATGGAAGGGTTCCACAAAAGAGGGTATTGATCCATAATGGTGAAACAAAGGATACCGTCGCAAGAACAAACACGCACATCAGAAACGTCACTATTGTTCAAAATATCAGGACAATCGAGTTGGGTCTGCATGTCGGCGCTAGAGGTTGATAATGGGCTAAAAATAGAAGAAATTGGTGAATCCCAGAGAAGAAGGTTACTTGAGTCGCTTGGAGTGCTTACGATGATGTGGTGGAGATCCGGGTAAGCCTTTGACATGTGAAGATGCTTCTCAGCAAATTTGGGATCGGAGATCAACAATTTCCAGGGTTTGCAGAGGCATCGGAGTTTGGAGGAGGAACTTGATGGGAAGCCTACTGAGAATCTCTGGAATCAGATCAAAGGGAATAGTGGGAAGCAACGGCTGCGAATTTAGGGTTTAGTGGTGGAGGTAGTCAATTGGCGCCTCGTGCAGGCGGTAGTTTCTTCATGTCTGTCGATTGGGTTGTCGGCGTCCTTATGAAACTTCATTTGAAAGAAGAAATACGAATGGATTGTGTGGTTCAATGTGTGTGATTGTACGTTGTTTTGCATCTATAGAATAGGAAGGAGAGAAAGACATCTACTACTATATATATATGGGCGTAAATGCCATTTTCAATACTCACCCTGATACGCAGTATTAAAATGTTAGTAATTGTTCACACTCCACGACCCTTCCCAATCCCATTCCTCCTCCAATTCCAAGAGTAAAATTACAGACTCGTTTTTTTCCTCCAATTACAAATTCCACTGCTAATTAGTATATTTTTTTTGGTCTAATAGTCTAGTCGCTAGAGCTCACCACATTTAAATGTGGAGAAATGGGGTGTCCGAGATTCGAACACTGACCCCTGCATAAATTATGCAATGTCTCTGCCAATTGCGCTAAGCTCATGGGGACCTGCTGATTAATATTGATATACTCATTTATTTAATACTCTACATTTTATAATTGCACTAATTTTGTAACTGATTTTTTATCTTTTTTTCTTCATATTCTTGTCTTTGAATTTCTCCATTTTCTTCTAAGTAACTTCTAACTAATTTGTAAAATTAATTGGCATATCAATCAACCTAAAACTCCACATTTAGTCCACTCTTAACACATCCATTCGGGTTCGGATACATGTAGTAGTTTATGTGGGCTTGTGATTGAACTAGATATTTAGGATTTTTTTTTTTTTTTTAGCATTATGGTAATACAATAATACTTCCTATCTGATTATATTTATAAGTAAAAAATTACATTATCTGGTTACTATTATAAGTTAAAATTTATATTTTAGATTTGTTCAATTAATGATATATATTGTCTTTATTATAAACCACATATATTATTCAATGAATAAATCTAAAATATTGATTTTTTTTTATAATAGTGACCGAAGAGTGTACTTTTTATATTCATTGAATAATTAATGTACATGGTCTATATATAAGCTAAATACATTACATATTCAATGAACCTAAACAGATGTTTTTTACTTATAAATGTGACCGGAAGAAATAGTTTATAAGATACTCCCTCCGGTCCTATATATAAGAAAATTTTCAAGAAAAAAATTGATCCTGATTACTTCTTTCTGTCCTTATTATAAGAAGAGAAATAAAAAAACATGAAAACCAATGCAATCATCTTTTAAGCAATAACCAAAATAAAATAAAATCACCTTTTAAGCAATAAATATACCATAAAAGTAGTGGCATTTTCTTATAAATAGAACCAACAAATTTTTTGAAAATTTTCTTATATATAGGAATAGGACTAGAGGGGTATAAGAAAATATGACAAGTTTTAAGTTGTAGCTATTGTTTAAAAGATTTTTCTACCCTGTATTAAATGTTTATTTATTTAATGTTAGTGAGTGTATTTAATGCTTCACGACTTTTTATGACGAAATATTTGTAAAAATATTCAAAAAAGTTAGACTAATTAATGATTGCATTGATTTTGATGTTTTTTTGTTTTTCTTCTTATATTAAGAACCGAAGGGAGTAGTTTCTAATAAGCTATTTAAAACAAGGGTTAAAAGTGATTTTTACCCCTGTAATATATGCAATTTCCGGATTTCGCACCTATAAAATTTTTGATTTGATTTGCAACCTCGTAAAAAAAATAATTCAAGAAAACCCTCCTCCTCTGTCCAACTCACCAAATTCGCTTATGTGGAGCTGACTTGGTTTTTTATTTTTTTTTTATTGGCAACATCATATTTTATTATTAAAATTTTAAAAAATCCAAAAAATAATATAAATTCATTTATATTAATTTAAAAATAAAAAAATAATTTAAAAAATTTGAAAATTAATTTTTTAAAATAAAAAAATTGCAAATAATAAATAAATTTTTTTTACGAAATTTATTTGAAAAAAAAATCTGGAAAATTTTTATATTGCAAATTTTTTTTTTCAAAAATTAAAAAACTATAAGATTTTTTTAAAATTTAAAAAATTAGAAAATATAATCAGATTTTTTACAAAATTAAAAAGATTTTAAAAAATTCTAGAATTTAATTTTTAAAATACAAAAAAAGCAAATTTTCATAAAAAGTTTTTAAGAATATTTTCTACAAAAAATAATTCTGGAAAAAAATTTAATTTTTAAAAATCTGGATACAAATTTAGATAAAGTTCAGATTTTTTTTTTCGAAAATTTTATTCCAGAATTTTTATAAAATCTTTTTCGAAATGAAAATATTGAAAAAAAAAATCATTATTTTTTCAAAATTATGAAGATTTTACGATTTTGGCTTTAAAATTTTTGGAAAAAAATCGGACTATTTTTCTGTTTTTTTAGATTTTTTTAAATTAATTTTTTAAAAAAATATGATGTGGAAATGTTTTTTTTACACGTGGCCAATTAAAAAAAATGTCAAATCAACGCCACATAAGTGAATTTGCTAAGTTGGATGGGGAAGGGGGGTATTTTGGAAATTTTTTTTTTTACGAGGATGCATATAAGGGCAAAAATGACATATATTACAGGGGTGAAAAACATTATTAACCCTTAAAACAAAAGTAAAAAATATATTTTCACTTGTGTGGCAAGCCGAAACCATGGGCCAACTAGAAGTTATCAAAGTGGCTATATCAAATAGGATGACGCTTCTGCCACCACTAATACTCCTCTATATGAGTTTGGTGATCTTGTCTCTCAATGTAGAAGTCTCGTAAATAGTTAACCCAATTTTATAGTGTCGAATGTTCGGAGGCAAATTAATAGAGTTGTTTATGTTATTGCTAAAGCATCACCAATCCTCATATCATCCTAACCTCATGTTAGCCTGTATTTTCGACAGGCACTATTAAATGCAGTCAAATGAAGTTTGACATGGCATTTCAAGGCCAAGGGTGAAATCATCGACATGTAAGGACTGGTCGAAGATTTCGTCAGAGTATGAAACTTAGTAATATTAAAGAAATTGAAGAACAACATGCTCGACAAGAGACGATTGAGCTGATAATGGATAAGGACCAAGTAAATGTTGTCGGAAGGAAGAGGAATGAGATTCAAAATTAAAGTTTGTCAAAGATTGAGCGAGAAATGAGTAACAAGTCAATGTATGATCCTTGTGAACAACTTTTTATGCAATTCAATACAAGTTAAGTTCTGTTTTTCTTTCCATTTAGTTGAAGATTGTTTTCTTCTTTTATCTAAATACTTTCAAGAACACCGTGAACATTCAAACATTTATTGGGAAGTTTAACACACATATGTCCTTAGATTCCTGGTTGATCTCGCAGGTAATAATTTCTTAAACCAACGGTTGTTTACCAAAAATCACAGTAAACAAATTGGCACGCCCGATGGGAGATTTGTGAGCTAAGTTTCCAATCTTTGAAATTTTTTCTCAGAGATACTTTCGTTTTTGGTTTTTCAAAACTTGTAAATTTATCTTCATATGTGATTGAGAGGTGGCAAACGTCTCCCTAAAATAGTTCTTTTTAATTCAAGTTCCGCTTCTGCATCCAATGCGCAAAGTTCATAAGAAATTCTTGTTAGTAGTGCAAATCCTACAAATGTGGTGGGGGTGACAACCTCTATACCATCTTCAACTAATATGGGAGTAACTATTTATGTGGTTGTTTCGACAACTGCAGCAGCAACGCAATCTAGTCCATTGGTTTATGCGCCATTTACACAAGGATTCTCTATCCCAAGTGGATCATCTATCCATTCCAAGCCTTCATTTACAATGGCAATGGCAAACATGGATTATCCTTATGTCATGCCAACTTCATTGATATCATGCCTTCAGACGAACACATCTATGTTTATAGATAATGCAAATACAGTGTTGTCTCCCCTTCATGGTTCTGCAATAAGTGTTCCTTGTCGAAACACCCGACCTTCACTGACTGCATCATCATTGCAATGTCTTAGACATTAGATGGATGAAAGTAACTATGACATGGTAAACATGTTAACACAACAAATTGGAACAGTGTTCATACTATGATTCAGAATACGAACCAACGTTACCAAATGCTGGCTACACAAATTAGGTGGATTGCAAACAATGGGGGAAATCTGGGACCACAACCTATTGCCCAGGTTGTCGAATAACCGGCAACATGGACAGTCGAAAGAGTCCATGAAGTTGTTCTGGTTAATAGGAACCAAAATGCTGAGGAGGTGGTTAGGCAAGTCCAACAAAACAATTTTGGAGCCCAAAATAACATACCCAACCTTGTCGAAACAATTCTAGTTCAGAATGGCCTCAATGTAGGCCTACACAGGCCAAACTTTGCGTTGGCTTTATCTGAGTATGTTTTGCAAACTAAACTCTCAAGGGGATGAAAAGTCCCCAGGTTCACAAAGTTTGCTGGTGATACCAGTGAATCTACTGCCGAACATGTCCATACTCCAATATTAATGATAATAATGGGACGGTAGTGATCATCTTAAGGCACATACCAAAAGGGATAGTGTGGATTTGTGATCCTTTGAGGACGTATTAAGTATCAAAAATGGATCCATGAGGTCGTCATCCATCAAGTCTTGCCACACATATCCACTCTTGTACAGTTACAGAAATGATTATGGATATTACATGTACAATTAAAGGTACGAATAAGAGAAAAGAAAAAAAAAGGTAGGAAGGAAAAGTAAGAAGGTTATAATTCAACCTCGTGTAGGATCAAGCAAAGGATTCAGGCAAGTCTTTTCCTTTCAATTCACCAAGCCATCTATTAACATTCTTTCAAATAAATAAAAAATCAGTGTCATTTTAGACTCAAGTAGTTGTGACAACATGGTTATATTGCAGCCGCAATTGGAGTGCGAACCAAATTTTAGAACTATGTGCGACAGATTAATGGTCATGACACAATTTTTAAGAAACATTATGAGCAGCTAAAAAATAAACAGAAGGGATAAAGGCAGAGTCAGAACTGAGAATCGAATGAAAATATGGTACATGATGAGTCAGAAGTTTGTTGTGGTAATAATTTTGTAAAAGGATTAATAAGTAAAAAGTTGTGTTGGTATTAGACGTCATCAGAGAATCATTAATTAAAGGGCGATTTGTTACTTTAGTCCCTGAATAGGAAAGAAGTCGTCGTTTTAGTCCCTAAATGCAGATAAATTGCAAAATAGTCCTTGAATGTAGACTCTATTAGTCAATTTAGTCCCTGAATATAGACTTCGTGAGTCAATTTAGTTCATGAATATTGACGTCGTTAAGTCACTTTAGTCCCTGAAATTGACTAACAGAGTCTACACTGAAGGATTGTTTAGCAATTTCTCTGAATTCAGGGAGTAAAGTGACTAACCTTTTCTCATCTAGTGACTAATTCCCCTTAATTAAATATGTTCTCTTGATCGAGAATATACTTTATAAGATTCAATTATATTTTTATGATTAACACTTCATTAGTTATAAGTCTCAAGACTTGTTTAATCTTTTAACTTTCAACTACCAATTTTCCTACGAATATTGAAAGAGTTGTAATGCTCAACTGCCATTTGAGTTTAGCTTATTGTTAGAGAGTTGGACCCACCTGAACCAAAGAGAAGGATCTAGAAGCCATTTTGGATGAAGGATTTTCATTTTAAATAATTTCAGCAAATTATTATGTTTTTATTATATTAGACTCTCTATCTAAATCAAGTGGCTAAGGCCCATGTAATGGCACCCGAGCCCAATAGAGGATGGTGACCTAGGTATTTGAGCTTGTAACTTTCACATGTGAGCTATGAAAAACCTAGTTGAACTTTTATTTCTTTTTTTTACCTCTTTCCGCCTTTTTTTTTTTCCTTTTCCTTCATTCTCTAGTATAGCTTGATTTGATTGGTAACTGTAGAACCCAACATCGTTGGTGCTTTCATTGCTAATCCCAATGCCCCCTAAACCTACCAACCCCACTCCTTGAGATCTAGATGAAGCCATACAATCCACTAACCAAAGGTTGGATGAGCTGATTCAAACCAACCAACGCAACATCCAATCCGCAATTGGAGCCTCTACACAAACCTTCAATACCCGGCTAGACAACCAAGACCTCATCATGGACTCCCATTTTGCTACCCTCACCGCCATGCTCAACAAGAAGTTCGTTGCACTCACCACACATACCACCGCACATTCAACGTCTACAGCGGTACACCACTCCCCTGGCCCTTCCCATGAATCTACCAGCACTGTTATTCCCAATCTCACATCTCTATCGGTTTCCATTCCCAACAATTTTTTCAGCTCCGGACCTAGCTTCAAGGTTTTTAGTTGAAATCTACAGATTACATGGCATACCTAGATCTATCGTCTCAGATAGAGACCTTTTGTTCATCATCTCTTTTTGGAAGGAACTTTTTAGAGTCCAAGGCACTTCATTGCGGTTCAGCACAACCTACCATCCCAAACCGACGGCCAAACTGAGGTTGTCAGCCGCAGATTTGAAACATATATGCGTTGTTTCACTAGTGATCATCCAAAACAATGATTCAAATACCTCCATCTCGTGGAATTTTGCCACAATTCAACATTCCACTCCGCCATCCGCATGACCCCCTTCGAAGCACTCTACGGTCGACCACCTCCAAGAATGACGGATTATGTGACAAGACGCTCCAATCTACTCATCATTGACCAAATCCTGCAAAACAGACAAGCTATTTTATCAAATCTCGAACACAACCTTCAGATTAGTAAACAAAAGATGGCTTTACATGCCAACAAACACAGGCGTGATTGCACCTTTCAAGAAGGGGATTTGGTGCTGCTCTAGTTAAAACCATACTGACAACACACCGTCATCCGTCGTACCTCTCAGAAGCTCTCCAGACCTTTTTTGGACCTTTCATTGTCTGTCGCCGTGTCAGAGCAATGGCGTATGAGCTTAACTTACCACCGGTTTCCAGGATACATCCCAATTTCCATGTATATCAATTACGGGCTTATCTGGGTAGAGATCCACAAGCTTATTTCACCCAAAAATCGGAGTCTCTTTCTGGGAACATAAACATCCAAAGAGACAAAGAAAAGAATCTTATGCCTTTGCCTTCCCAACCCTCAATTAACTCTCATAAAGCATTGACAGACTCCCAAGACACACAACATCCATCTGATGCACCACCTACCTTGACCATTCAACCTCCTCCATCAGATTCTCCTCGAAATTCCCCCATCTTCAACAAGGGACCCACACATAGACTCTCTCTCTTGCAACACGCTTTCGTCAGGCCCACCCCTCCAAATGCCATTACTACATTGGACCATTCCACCCTCACATCAAATTGTTGATCTCACCTACCCACTTTGAGGACAAATCCCAACCGTCCACAGTTGTGAACCACCACACACCCTCTCCATGTTCGAACCTCGAGGACAAGGTTCTGTCTGACCTGGGAAGTATTGCTAGAGAGATGAACCCACCTAAACCAAAGAGAAGGATCCAAAAGCCATTTTGGATGAAGGATTTTCATTTTAAATAATTTCAGCAACTTATTATGTTTATATTATATTATACTCTCTATCTAAATCAAGTGGATAAGGCCCATGTAATGGCACCCGAGCCCAATAGAGGAGGGTGACCTAGGTATTTAAGCTTGTAACTTTCACATGTGATCTATGAAAAACCTAG
>Ga0315914_1002845_pt1 | contig 26446 bp, 22 predicted proteins | sample MpolenodulesMG_FD_203920 | JGI IMG/M metagenome (GOLD analysis project Ga0315914, IMG submission 203920) | Medicago polymorpha root nodule microbial communities from Los Angeles, California, United States - elongated nodules | ecosystem: Host-associated > Plants > Roots > Nodule | place: USA...
GAGGGGGAGAGGGAGAGGGAGAGAGAGAGAGAGAGAGATTGAAGATTTCAGAGTCTATTTGCAAATTGCTTAAATAATTAAAAAGTGCGTGGCTATGACTATATATAGGTGTGAGTGAAAAGAGCTAATTTAATTCAAAAATAATGTGCTTGAATCGATTCAAACTTCCAAAGGAGAGAGTTTGAATCGTATCATAAGATCCAAGGTGAAGATTGATACAAATTAAAGAACATGATACGTATCTATCAGGCCAAAAAGTTGGGCAGAGGAGACAAATGAATCGTATCAAGGTTTTAAGGACTTACTTTGAATCATACAAAGTGATACGAATCATGATTTCTTTGAATCGTATCATGTGTCATGGAGCAAGAAGAAAATATCTCAAGGGCATGATTGATACGATTTACAACACATTTGAATCGTATCAAATAACTTAAAAACTAGTTTTGACAAAACTTGACTCACAAGAAACTCCTAACTACAATTTTAATAGAAGATACTAATGCAGAGAACTTAATATCATGGATTGACTAGGGTACTTTCACAGTTGAGTTAATCAAACATAAAATGTAAGCAACATCTAAAATAAAACATCATCAAAACCTAAACTAAAGAATAACTACAAAAACTAATAACATCACTCAAAACATAAAATACTACTTAATCAAAAGATAGAAACAACTTTCACTGGTGTGCGGATTACCCGAGCTACCTCATTGTTGTTCAAATTTCCTTGGTTCACCTTTCTTGAATAATCACAAAGTTTATCCTCTTGACATTGACCAGGATTCCCTATGTAATCATTGATAATCTCCCTATCAAAATGCACATCCTTGTCTGCTACGCTTGTAGTGTAGCAGAAGCAGAAGCAGAAGGGATGTTCATATGTAGAATAGGCATTTGCATAAAATTCCCGAACCATATTGTAGCTTATCTCTTTTGGAGGAGTCACCAGAGTACCCTGGTTCTTTGAAGTGATGATTGAAGTTGCTTGCCTTATTTCTCCATTTGGTTTGAAGACAAAGCTCTTTACAAAGATCAATCCCCTAGATTCCAACTTTTTGAATCTCCGTTGATTTTCTGGACCCTTGAATCTCCTTGAATCAAAGTTGAGCAGGTTAAATTGAGATGTCCTCTGACTAGTTGACTCTCTTTGTCGTTTTCCAGAATACTTTGTCCGTGTAGCTTATCTCTGTTCTGTAGTTTACGTGGAATGTATCTCGCCAAAAGAACAAGTATTTGAGTTTACAATAGGCCAAATATCATATGCAATCCTTTAAGTTAGATGTTTATAACAAATTAGTTCTTTAAATTTTTTTTTATAACAAATTGATCTTTTAAATCATAAAATATATACGTCATTATCCACATAACTAGAGTAGTATGTCCAAATTCACTACTATTCAACCTTGATTTAAATATCTGTCGTTTATACACTCGCTTCCGACACACGCCGAATTAAGACGCCAGGTTGCCTATCATTTTTAATAATTTACTTGTTAACCGTTTGTATGTGTTAACCCACTTTTAATTTTACCTTTTTTTATCTTATTTTCTAGTTATTGATTATCTTTACTGTCGAGTGGCCAGTACCCACTGAAGTGCAAGGAATCAATCTCGCATTCATGAATCTCCAACAAATTGTTTTTCTTTTCAATTCCAACACAGAAACATCATCATCTTTCAACAACTAGTAGATTATATGTTTACATCACCATTCAAACATAGCCGGTTGTCGGTTTTTTTATTTATTTTAATAATAGCCACATTGACCAATGGGTGAGGAAGTACCTGGAGCTTTTGTTAATGTCATAAATATTTTTAGATCTAAAACCTCAAAGTTAAATGATTCATAAGTATTTTTTTGACGAAATTGACTGAAAAAAAGGAGATAACAGTATACATATTCTATGACTTATAAACATCTAACTTAAAAGAACACGGGAGGTATTTGGCCTTTAAAATAATACAAATAAAATATTTAAAATATACTTTACAAAGACAAATACTAAAAATTACTTCATTTCATTATAGCCAAAAAAATACTTTTAAATTTGAATGGATAAAATAAAATAAAAATATTATAGAGAGCAAAGTCAAAATCCAATAACTAATAACACTAATAACCCATGTTCTATATGATTTGCATATCCTAATTATAAATGTTAGTTATATTTGAATCTGAATTCACAAAATTACAGACACAATATAGTCAGAACTTCATATACTTCACCTGGTGCCTCATTTACAAGATGCTACTTTTGATAGTTTTTCCAACTATAAATTGGTATATAATTTATTCACCCAGTCAATGTAAAATCTGATATGGTTCTTCACAATTTGATCATAGGAACTAACTTTTCAAAAGTTCTTGAAGCATGTTTCTTGCCTCAGCCAGACCGCGTGAGCACGAGACATCTTTAGCCCATATGTTCTGCATGGGTAGCATGTTCACCATATGTGTAAGGTATTCATTCTTCAATTGTGCAACTTCCTCTGAATCCATCACACTAGCAACTACATTCTGCGCAGATTAGTTTAAAAACCTTATTTAGCCAAAAACATTTAAAAGGGGCCAAATAAAATGACTGAGAAGATGCAAGATGGAAAATAGTATGATTTTGTATAATAACAGACAGGGAACAGGCTGGAGGTAATTATAATAGAAAGTCATACCAAATTGGAATACGAAGTATTTCTTATTTATAAGCAAATTAAGATATTTCTTGAATTTGGCTTGGGAAGATTAAAGTTATATAAAATTGGCAACATACATTATTCTCAACTTTCTATTTTTGTATTTTACAAAAGGTGATAAACTAATACTATTAGTATCCATGTCTGATAAACTCACCCATGTTCTTCCAACACATGCATTGAAGATTATGTACTTGATGAGGCTTTCGTCGGAACTGTTAAGAGCATCACAAGAAGCACCAGAAACAACAAGATCTTGGTATGGGAAATCAATCAACGACCCACGGTTTTTCACAGTAATTCTCTTGTACTTCTTCAAAATTCTGGCAAGATGACAAGATGTAGTGGGTTCATGTTGAAGTCTTAATAAGGTTGCTGCCCTCTCAGCATTAGCCCAGCAATAACATGATGATGACCCATCATCTGCATGAAACACAATGTTATAAAGGATAGAGACCCTTCACCTTACAAGCTAGTTTGGTGGGGTTGAATCCAAATTCAGAGCTGTTATCAAGGTCTATCCAAGATCCATTAGGTCAATTACTATATTATTCATGCAACAAGCCCAATTGCGAGGGACATGAGGGGAGATATTGTGTAAAATTCAAGTCCATATTGAGTAGAGATAAGGTCTGAAAGGAGTTTAAAAAGAATGAGCATCAATCAACCTACAAGCTAGTTTTGTTGGGTTGAGTTAGACGCATTCCAAATTGTAGTCAGAAACTAAAGAGTGAAACAAGCTCAACATTAGAACCGAGGATGGAGACTCAAGCAAGCCAAAAAGTGGATGCAAGTTTTGAGGAACAATTTATTCGTAAGAGGATGTCTACAGACTACAGTACATACAGGTTGAGAGAACTTAATTTATTCATAAAAGTGATCAAGTGTTCTTCGCAGTCTTCCATTCAGTAACATGTTGAGAGAACTTAATTATTAATGCAAATAACTTACCCAACAAAAAACAAGCAAGTGGAATGTCCAAAAGAATCCCTTTAGAATTCATTTTTGCTTTTGTATATAAATTCGTAGTCTTCCTCTCTAGATCTAAAACAATAACGGCAACAACCTGATCACCACAAACGGACAAATTAATTTACTTTGACACTTGAGAGCATAAATATCCATAGATATATAGGGAAAAAAATACCCTGCATCGAAGCACTATTTGCTTTTGACTCGGGCACTGAGGCAACTGGGAAATCAAGCAGGAGAAAGAATCCTGAGACACACTATATGCATCTTTTAGAGGCCTTAAAGTGTGTAATCTGTTACTGCATGGTTTATCATATACTTCTATCGAATTTATTTCAATGAATGACACAGGCAGCAATATCAATTTTTGGGCCCTGCAGAAGAATCAAAATCCAAAATCAAATTTGTTGCAAAAAAATCAAACAAATTATGGTACCACTGGAAGGATGAGTCCTTCATATAAACATGGGAAAATAAAAGGGCACAATTGAAATGACAGAACAGAGTAGCAAGTAAAAGTACTCACAACATCATAATCAGTGAGAATTATTATTTGAAAATAGTTCACAACTGCCAATATTATTCCTCTCCTTAACAGTGCAGGGAAACAAGAACAGGATCCGAATTATTTTTGGATAAGGTGTCCTATGCATACCTTGCATCAAGGATCCGATGAAATGTTGCAGTTACACCAGGTCCGAAACCAGTCGGAAAAGCATGTTTACTTATAGAACCAAAAATATTTACCTAATAAGAAGTATGTGTGGCCTGATTAAGTTGCAAAACAAAGTATAGAAAATAAATACATAGAGAATATATAAGATGGCATTGCAGTTACAACTTACAATATTATGATGCACTAAAACATGAATACAGAAACTTCCTTTATCCCCAACAAGGCCTTTCATTTGAAGACCATCAAGGCTTGCCCCACTTGAGCATGAATTGCAGAAACCGGAGCTGATGTCATGAATGCCAACTACATTTCCCTTGAGAGAAATCAACTTGCCCTCAGGAAACACGCAGTTTGAACTCTGAGGCTCAGAACAAAAATTAGCCCAAATTTCTGATGCTTCAAATTTCTGAATTTGAGCATCTTCTGATTCTGTTACAATATCTTCCAGGAGACCTGTAAGGTTGATGGGTAGATAAAGACAAACATCCGAACAGACACTCGAAGAATCATCATTGGAACTCAGCAGTTGCTGTTGAATTTGAACTTTAGGTCGAACCCCATCAAAGGCATCATCAGAGATAAAAGCAAGGCTCCATATATGTTTTCCAGAATCAATAAGAAAATTAGCAGAACCACTGCTGCCAAAAGCAGCATCGTTTGTGGCACTGAAGCAATCTTTTGCATTATGTTCTATGATGTAATAACCACCAATATGCAACAACTGAAAAGAAGTATAAAGTGAATTAATACTCAGGTTCACATCACAAAAAAGAGCACCTAGTTAAGCAAGTTAAAGAGAGAAAATTACCTGATACTTTAAAAAACTATCAGATGAGAACTCAAGCAAAATTTTCCTTGCATTAAGTTTTGAATTAAAACACGTATCTTTACTAGGTGATGTAGAGCGCAACAGAGCCTGGCGAACCACATCCTCATTTTCGAGGCCTCTAAAAGTAACCATACACGATATATCAGCAAAACTCAAATCGTCCAATTTTTTGTTCTCTTTTGATTCCTTAAAAGTATTAGAGCAAGCACTCAGCTCATAAACAGATGTGTGAAACTCATCCTTGGATGTATTTACTGATTTCTTAATAAGTTTCTGCCTCTTAGAGGAAACTCGCTCTTCATTATTATCACTGAAACAATATTTTGAAAGTTCTATTGCCTTCTCCTCATAAACATTGCATGGATGTAAAATTTCCGCCTTCCCGTCCAACAATAAAATGTAAGGCAACAGTATAGCTTCAACAAAAGTACTTGAGTTGTTGGAACTCACATTATTAGAATACTGCAATAAGTGAGATAGGGGCATTAGCAGTGCAAATTTTTTAGTACATTAGTACATACTATAAAAGAAAACTAGAACATTGCTGATACTCTATAGCCATAGAGCACTTTACAATGGGCACTGCAACTCATTCTAAAGTTATACAAATAAAAACAATCACATACTTTCTATACTATAAGATCTTTGCAATGGCACATCAACCTGTTTTTTAATGGATTTGAAGCAATTCAACAACTCTTCTCACTAGCTATGCCTATTTATGTCTCTAAACATTGATAAGATTGCACAGTCAGTTCTTATTTTGTTATTAAATCATATTGTCCGCATAAGGTTCGAGTCAGTATGTATGTGTTTCATCCATGTTTCAAGTGAAGCTGATGGACTTTCAATCATGCTTTTATGATAGAGATTTTTAAAAAAATCATATCCGGGCATCTGCCAACAGCTTATAGTAGGGTTTTATATATTATGGTCATTGACAAATATGATGAATACGGTACTTCATCTTCCTCGACAGGTATCTTATTAACAAGAAAATTTAACCGAGTAAAAGTGGATGTTGAAAGTATCATAATAAGCTGGGTTAAATAATCTATTAGTTATGTACACAAAGCAGCAAAAGCACTTAACATATTATATCCTGTCTGCCAGCCAGCCAAATAACAAGAGAATTCTTGAGAAACTAAAGCTTGCAGGATATCTATTCTGAGAGGGTTAACACTATCAATTGCGTGGCATTAGTATAAGTTTATATCAGTTCTATTAACTGATCTTAAAATATTTACATCTGCAAATCTTATCTACTTTTGTTTTACTTTGCAACTGCTCAAGTGAAAAAACAAGTAAAATAATTACCAATTGCAATTTTCTGACCAAATATACAGTTGGAACATACCTTTTCTTGCAAAGGAAATTTGTGAGTCACTCTAAGCAAATGGTAGGATCCAGATTCAAGCATCTTAGCTTCATTCTTACTATTGATACAAGGGTAAAGAGGAGATTTTCTGCATCTAACATTCTTCCAAAGACAGTAAACAGAAATCGATGTGCTAAATCGTCTTCCCACTTTGGTACAATTAAAGATCATTCTGCATGATAATGATTCACTAAATTCCAACTGATCCACAAGTTCATCAATGCCATCCACAATAACATCGTAGTTTGTCACCTGAAAATCCAAAATAATAGAAGTTGAAATACAAACTTCTGAGGACATATTATAACCTTGCGGGAAAATTATACCATTACCAAAGTCATCTGCGTCCTAAAGAATATGTGAAAATTACTAATAAAGGTTCACAAGATAAAAAAGGGAAGGTAATATGGACGCAAAGAGAAATTTTACCTCAAATATGTCATTGGAATTCCAAGTCAAGGGAAGGTCTGGTATAAGAACATCAATTCCACCAGTAGCATCAACCAGCTGCAGTCTTCTAGTCAATGGATCAGTCTGAGTATTTAAAGCAAGATCAGGAGAACTCTAATATATGTAGTACATATGCAAATATTACCTACGATTAATGTTCAAAAAAATGTGCTGCTCCTTTTTAAAAGATCAAAGAAAATATTTATGTGGCACATTACAACGTACAAAACAGAACCAATAAAGCCATCACAAAATGCAGTTTACATTCAAATATTGAGATAAAAGATAAACTAAACTAATAACCTTTAGATATCCATGCAAAACAACGCCTGCGTCTTCACTTGAAATGATCTTTCTACCTGATCTGCTATTATATCTGGCTTGACGAGGTAAAATACTGAAATGATTGCCAACAGACAATAATTTACACTGACTTTCTGACTTTAGCATTCTTTGTAATGTGTTTATACAGTGATGGATGAAGATAGACATTGTTACTACCTGTAAAAACATCATAGAAGTAATTTAAATGTATATGTATATCCTTCAATGGTTAGTAACAAATAATACCGTCTGCCAGGAAAAGACAAGATAATTTATCAATCCTCCCTACTAAGTTCTCATAGGCCCCCCAAAATAATAAATATGTTCTAGTGCAGAATCAAATGTCATACTGTAGCAGAAGCAAATTTAATATAAATAAAAAATACAAGTACCAATTTCAGGAAACCGCAATGCATTTCTCTACCACAGCCATTAAAGTCATGTCTGCACAGCCCCATGAAAGCACCACGCTGCCAAAAGAAAGCATTACAACCAAACTAATGGAGCCAATTTGGTTACTACGAAGTTCTCCCAGCTGCTAATTTATTAACATACCTCAGTTCGAAACACTGAAGTAGGGAACAGCGAACTGGCATACATCTGAGCTAGCCCTTCATTCTGGAAAAGCCTTGCAACAACAACTCATAAGAATTGAAATAGAACATAGAGAATCAGCCAAGCTAAAAATTCCTTGAATCCAAAGAAAGTAGATTACATGTTTTGTTCCCAAAATTTCCTTGTCAGATAAGCTACCAGCAAACTTTTTACGGAAGTTTGATATGAGAAGTAATACCCTGCAGAGAAAAATTAATAAAATAAACATTGTAGCATTCTTTGAAACTCTTATATTCAAAAGTGAATGCTCTAAAAGGAAGACAGCCTATTTAATACCAGAGTCTTGCTGAAAATGGTAATGACTGAATGAACTTTTCTAGCATACTTGTAGACTGCAAAACTACATTACACCTGCATTGCTATAACGAATTATCAATTTATCTCTAGAGGATATGCATAGACAACCACACATTTAATAAGTCAGAAATGTTCAACGAACAATTATTATTAATATCATCACTTGCAAGGCATACAACAAATCAGAACATGGTTATGAATGATTTCAGTTAGTTGCAGTTGTTTGTGTTGGTCTAATTGAAAAGAAAGAACACTTTTATTAAGGAAATATGAAGGAATAGGAGAGAAATCTCTCCTCCAAGGGTTTCCCCTTCACAATAGTCAGTATTAACAAATTGTTTACAATGTCAATGTTTACAATGATCAATTGTACCTCTCGTTATCCTTGTGTTCCACTATTTATACAAACACTTCTCCAACAAAACAAATAACTAACTAACTGCGGCCTTAATATGAGCATACATGCAACGCAAACTCAAACAAAAGCAAGCACAATATTGGTAGCAACACATACACAGTTTCCAGAGGGGAGAACGATTCCACGATAATGCTAGTCCTGACACATGCCCCAAGAATAACAACTTTAGTCCACGAAAACTTTGGATCTACAAAATGAACATTTCTCACAGATATCTACACGATACAACCAAAGTCTTAAACATCAGCAAAGTATAGAACAATGTCTTATGACAAAGTGATCATTGAACATATCACGTCTATGATACAACGAATTTACTTCACTTACAATGGAGCCAACTCGTAAACCATGCATCAAAGTATGTAGTTGATCAGTTAAAAGAAGCCACACATCATTATCCAACTCCAAAACCATCCCTTTCATGTAAACACCTCTAATTACACCAGTATAACAACCACACTCCCCCTTCCCCTTAAACCCACTCTTCAATCTTGGCCCCAATTTCTCCAAACGCGGACAAACATGCAAAACCGTCTCCTCCAAAGTCACATACATCAAACAAGACTCCTCCTTAGTTATATAAACCAATTTCTTCTTCAAACCCGAAACAACAACACGATTACCAATCAGCTTCGTTATCACAGGTTGAAACGTCGATGCATTGCCACAAAAATACAAAAACTCGATTTTGGTAAAAGAATGACCATTCATATCATCAATTTTAAATGAACCATTCCTCAAATTGTTAACTAAATCCCTAGAACTACATATTCTACACTCACAACACAACAATTGTACTAAAAACCCTAACGTGTTAACCGAAGAACCCAAATTCAAATTGTACTCGAGTTTCGCGCCACTCGCAGCTGTGATGCACGGGACAGTTGAAATAGGAGTAACTGACTCCACAACTCCATGAACACCCCTAAAATACTTACCTCCAACAATGCTATTACTCCCGGGTAAATTCGGAGTAACAGAAAGCGAATCCACGAGATTGGATTCGTCGTTGGGATCGAAAAAACACCATTTGATAATCTCCAAGAAACCGGTTTTGCTTCCGTGGTTTCCAGGGTTTTTGAACGGGATGAAATTCCATGCTGTTATACGGATTTGTTTACTGACAGCGGCCAGGCGGAAGGAGAGAATGTCGCAGCAGACGGTGGTGGAAGCGTCGGAGAATTTGAAGCAGGAGCAAGGGAAATGGTAGGGAGGTGAGTGGTTGGGTAGGGATAGGGTACCGAGGATGATGGTAGGGCGGTTGAGAGTGGTGAGGATGCGGTGGTTGGAGGTGGGGGTGTGAGATTGTGGAGGAGGGGGTGTGGATAGAAAAGGGAGAGAAGCGGAGGCGGTGAGAGGGCGTTGGAGTTGAAGAAGGTCTGAGAGTGTAATCGTGTTTGGGTGTTCCATCGGGATACGCGCGCCGAGTGTTTGTGAGATTGTTTATCTTTTTTTTATAACTTTGACGGAAGCGGGAACGAGCGAGCGGATTTTTCGAATTTGGAAATTGAAACTGGAATTTGGGACTTTTACACAAGACAATATTTTTAATTATAAAAACAAAACAATTCATTCATTCAAATTGACAGTGTACATCAGATACAATAACATGTTCAACATTGTTAAAAATGTAAATGGTGAATTTTGAAACAAACTCACAACACTCAACGTTGAGTTCAAATCATTAATTAAATCTATAATTTGACCGAAGTCAGTCTTTCAATATAAATCAAACGAATACCGCAATTAAACGTGGAATCAAAGCAACGAACAAAACAAAGTCGCACTCAAAAGATGAAATCACGAGAAAATACAAAAGGAAATACTTGGTGTATGTATGTGGTAAACATTTTCTTTTTATGCATGAATGTACCTAAAATACTCTTTATATGTGTATGTGTTTGCCTGTGATTTTGGAAAACGGGGGCTAGTTCTGATTATTACAAGCGAGACCGAACTAGAAATCTCAAGACCATTGTGCAAAGGTTTTTATCGGAAAAAAGTTTGAAAAAGGCCACGAAATGCACTCAGGTTGCTTAGAGAGCAGGATGAGTTTGATAGAAAAAGGCACTGTCTCTCGACAGGTTTGGGATTGCAATTAAAAGCTTAAAACAAAGCAAATAAAAGTAAGTTTACGTACGTAAACTCAAGGAAAAGGTAAAATGCAATGCATTAAAATAAAAGGGGTGGTATACAAATAAGTTTACATACATTATGTATAATTCGTTTCCCTAGACGCCGGTAGTTTGAGTGTTGTAGAATTCTGTATATGATTTGCGACCCACTTTCCGCCTTGGAAACTACTATTTATACTAAAAACCTAGCTGACGAATCACTAACTCCATGATCAGCACTTTCTCCATCTCGGACAACCGCCTGTCCCACATCTCCACTACATGGAAACCGTTTCATTGCTTGAAATCGTGCTTTCCTGCCCTTTTGCTTGACTTCGACGTGAGATTGCTCTTTCAGCCTTGCTTCGTCGAAACTCTGACTATGCGCTTTAGGCTTGATACTTCGTCGAGATTCTCCAATTTGAAATAAGAAAGCTCTTCGGTTCCGGCAAAGTAAAAAGGTCAACAAATGTCGACCATATTAAATGAGCCTGCTAAATTTACATGCTAACAAATGCCCCCCAAAAATGCCATTTTCGACGACACAACTCTCAAGAGGAGAACATTGACATTTTTGACAAACATTTCTCCTTTCACTTATGATGGCATTATAGTCATCATGACTTTTGAACACCCCCTTTTAGACTCTGCTAGTTTGTGATTCTGGTTGCCATGTGCCCTAAATCTGCTTTCAGCTTTCACACGGTTTCCCACTTCTACCAATATGGCGGCCCTAGCTTATTAATCCGTCTTTCTCGGGACTCCCCAATTTCACTATCCCACGAACTTGACAATTTTAACATTTCTCTAGAGAAGTGAACGGTTCCCGCTTGCCCTCTTTGTTTATAAAGTCGCATTTAGTGTAGTTGCTTCCATCCATTGACTTTTTACATCTTCAACCACTCTACACTCTTCTGTTTTAAAATTCTTTACTTGATGATGGGCACTCTGCCAAGAGATATGTTATTTGTAATCATCAAGAAAATAATGGCGTTTGGGGCTGAAGACCTTATCAAGTTTGAAACTGCTTTTCTTTTCTACCAAGAGTTTACCCATAACCAAGCAGTTCTTAGGGCTTTACCTCGTAGTTGCTTGTGGTATCTGACCGATCATTCCCCTAGTGAAGGAAAACGCAAGCTCATGCATCAGATATCTCATAGTGGGCATGGAATGTACAGTGTAGCCTCTGCGGCCTAAATTCTCCGACGAGATAATCCTGACTTGGGAGAGATAAAACTCATCCTCAGAGAAGAATTTACTCATAGGTCTGACAGTGCTAGGTATTTCGACCTTATACTGAAGGTGTTAACTAAAGAAGGCTTTTCTGTCGATGAAGTCTTCCCCGTCTTCATGGACCTCTTTAAACGGAAACAACTCGCTGAATGCAGACAGGCCTTGACGAATTTTGGTGGTATCCCTTTTTCTGGGGGCCCTACTGGACAAGGCCTCTACTTCCAGGTTTGAAGCATAGATTTGTTTGCACTTCCAAAGGGACCTGTAAGGGCTATGGTAGAAAACCTAACATTTTTTGGCCTCTTCCCGAAGATGATGAGGAATATTCGACAATGGAACTCTGTTTTTCCTGTCGCCTTGACGTCGAAATCGCTTGGTTCCTCGTTCATTTCCGTTTTCTTGAGATGTAAGATTCTATTTCTCAAAACCTTCTAGATTTGTTGGCATGTCGAACCATTGGTGGACGTGAGGCCGTATTTAGCCTGTTGCATTCAAACTCACCAGGCGGCTTTGATTAGGAGTAACTGCCATATGCCTTTTTATTCTTCAGTTGGTGTTGTTATGCATTGCGGTGTGACATAGCAATGTCCAATTTTGTAATAGTTCGGCCATGTGTTGTATTTCTCTGTTAACTTCAAAGCCGAATGTTTGTTTCTTTGTCGAATTTTTATGTTTTGTGCTATCTTATTTTCACACAAATAAGCTTATATTCTTAATACATGCCTTTATTTCGACATATTTATCAAAGAAATCAACTCATTTGACAATTTGTAAAATGGTAAAGATTTTCAATTATTCAAGATAAGAATTATTTGCAACAAAGCTACATGTTTGCAAATAGACCAGAATTCGTAAGTAAAACTTCAATAAACACAATTGCTTGCCCCCAAACTTTGATATTGACAAGTTTGCCATACGGGTTCTAAACAAGAATTATATGCATTTTGGTTTCACCCACTGCTTATGGTTTCTTACCCAAACTTTTGAATCTTTAAGGCACCTGATGCCAAAGTTTACCATTTAATTTTAACTAAGGAATCACATAAATTCCTTATTAAAGATACAATCAGATTTATGGCCAATTGACCAAAATTTCCTTAAGCCTAAACTTAAGTGTTTCAATAGTATCTTCACTAATGGTTTCCTAACCATCTTTTATTAAGTACTAGTCACTAAGGCTTGTTTGATTTCACACTCTGGCTAAATAACCGTGATCTAACTCTAAGCATCTTGCTTAGATGTGATGATCATCTTCGTCATTCCCTAAGGTTAGGGAATTCAGATATTCCATATCCAATTATGTGTCGAACATCTCCCTTTCCCACATGAAACCATGAGTTGGGTGAAGTTTCATAGAACTTGCATCTGCTTGATTAGCATCATTAAGTTTTGTAGATGAACATGGAGCAGTATTCGCTAAATTCTTTTCGAAAGTTTTCCTCATGATTTGATTTACTTCAGCAAGAAAATAGCTTTGTTCAACCTCAATATTTGTTACCGTACCATCGTCTCTCCAAATCGAGATTCTTTGGTGCCATCCCATGAATCCATTCTCCCCCCAACAATAAGTTGAAGTTAGCTTTCGATGGGACCACCATGAATAAAGTTGGTCTAACCACGGTTCCCACCGTTAAGCTTACTTGGAGCGCACCAAGTGAATGACTAGTCTTTCCATCATAATTTGACAAAATCACATTATACGGCTTCAAATCTTTGTCGGTCTTACCAATCCTTTTGAGTTAGGGTTGATACATCAGATTGACAGCGGCACTGTCGTCGATCAACACTTTATTAACACCAATCTCATCCACTTTGTCTTGGATGAACAAAGGTTTGAGATGACTCTTCATCGAATCATCAGGTTGTTCAAATATGGCTTTTCGATTATCTTTAGAGCCATTATTCACAAAATAGCACATGGGTTTGTACTACCCCATGTCTTTGGGATATACCTCTTCCTCTGAATCATCAACTTCAGATATCATATCATATTCGGCTGGTAAAATAGAAACCAAGTTGCATATGACATCAAAGTTTGGTTTTGAATCTGTAAATCCTGATCCTAACTCATTATCCCCATTAGGATCCTCTTCAACTAAAGGAAGAAACAACTTCTCTTTTGCTAATCTTCTTTTTGATTGGACCATTCTCTGATCACCCTCTGGGTCAACAATCTCATCTTCAAGGCTTGTAGGAACACCTTTCTTAGACCTCTGGTACCTTCTCCATTGAGTTCTTGTCATGGGATTCTTTCCCTTGTAGTTGTTGCTATAAGCAAACTTCTTCGACTCAAAGGCAGTACCATTTTTGTTGTTATCCACAACACTGGTGTTTCTTTTCACCACATTGTTCTTTCCATGTGTTAGCCTGTATTTTCAATAGGCTATAATAAATGTGGTCAAAGAAGTTTGACCCAAGATTCGAAGAGAATGAAACCAGTTCAACTCACAATTTGACTGTCAAAGTGAAGTCAAGAAGATGTGCTGATCGAGAAGACAATTCGACGGAGCAAAGAAGATGTCGAAAGACAGTTGGCATCGAAGAGAGGAGTTAAATAGCGGTTTCTCGTTGAAGAGGCGTTATTTGGAATTCAAGTACACCCATAGCAGTTAGTAGCAGTTATGCCTCGGACGTGTCTGTAGGCAGTTACTTAGTATAAATAGCATTTTCCTCTATGGAAAACAGGTCACAATTCAAACATACTGAAAGCTTACACACTCAAACTATTCGCACACACACAAGGAGAAACGAGTAAACAAGCCATAACGTATGAATCTGTGTACCAACCTTTTTTACATCCATTAATTTAATGCAATTCTAGTTTAGTCTCTTTTTTAGACTCTTTTTTTTTTCCTTTTTTCTTTAATCTTTTTTAAAGCTTTTGCATCGATCCATTGAAGATAATCTCGACGGATCTCACCCTGTTTCTTGATTTTGACGGTTATATTCATAGTTCTCTAGAACAGTCACCATTCAAAGTTGAACAATCAATCACAAACGGTCTTGAGATTTGCTGGCTGATCTCGTTTGCCCTTGTCTTAAACCAGTTCAGTAGTTTACCAAAATCCAGGGTAAACAAATTGGCACACCTAGTGGGACGGTTGCTGTTTTTGCTCAAAGTCATTCCTTGTGTTCAATTTTCGATGATTTTTGTTGTGTATGTTCTTGAGGAGTAGAAAGAAACTTCCAGAAATGGTACGTTTTACTCGCAGTAATGATCCACCATCACGCCCAACAAGGGCATCTATAGATAATTCATCATTAAATGTAAATCCACAACAAAGTCCACATACGACGCCATCCCATGGCGCAAATGTTGATGAAATGGTGGGGGCAACAATTCCTGCTCATATATCATCAACTGTTCCCGTTACAACTTCGACGGTTGCAGCGGTTAGACAATCTAACGGGAATTTTAATAATCCGTTAGTTCAAAATCCATGGTCCTTTGATCTGTCAAATCTTAGGAACCAACCATATGGAATGCCTTCATCTTTTATGATGGGTCTTCATAATAGTCCACCTATTGTTTCAGAGAATTTAAATACGGTTCACCCTCAGTTTTATTATCCTAGGGTTCTAGGCTTGGGTTGATAGGATTAGGTCATTAGACTCATCCAACAATCCCAAGACAAAGAAGTCTACTCACTCATGTTCATTGTAGACATAAAGATTAAAGAGAAGGAGAAGAACATGAAAGTAAATAGCTGAAAATAAAAGTGCAGATTTTTAAAGAACAAGAAAATAAGAACTTTTATTCAAAGAAATAGTTGTCACATAAAATTTCCAAGAACAAAAGATGAATATACAAGTCTGCTAGCTCCTCTATTTATAGCCTAAAGAGAAGCCAAAAACCCTAGAAAAGGCACTAGAATGTTCCACAAGGCAACCCATGGGCTTTAATTCAAGAAAATATCACTAACAAGAGGTCAGGAACCGCGTACGGTCGTGCCTAAAGGGCGCACGACGGTGCCTGAAGAATCGGAAAAAAGCAGCAAAAGGGTCGCGCACGGCCGTCCCTGTGGGAGAACGGACCGTGCACAAGGTTCTGGAATGTGCAATTGCAGGCACGACTGTGCGCGATAGATTTGTACAAGATCTTTATATTTTGCTCTTCAATCAGCCATGAATCATGCTTGGATCCTTTCTTTCCTTAACCATGCTTCTAAATCCCTTCTTTTGCTCCAAGACTTGATTTCACCATATTTGTTCCTCAAATTAAATAACAAACAAATTGAAGTACTAAAGTTCTAGAAAGTAACTTAAACACAAATAAAATCCTAATAAACTTGACACTTAAAAACACTAAATTATTGACTTATAAAACTCTCCCATACTTAAATCTTTGCTTGTCCTCAAGCAAAATGCATAAACATTAGCAACATTAACAACAATTAACACATGACAACATAATTTTAAAACTTTTGTTTCCTCCAAGGCTTTGTTTTCAGCGTACATGATGAGTCATAAATTAGTGTTTTTTATATATTATTTGAGTATATTTTATTTAGATTTTATATGTTTTTATTTCCTTTTTAGAACTATTTTACTTCAATTGCAAGTTATTTAATTTCAGGAACAAATGTTTGAAAGATTGAGTCTTGGAGCAAAAGAAAGGAGATTTGGAGCTGATTCGGGCCAAAAATACGAAGATTTGGTACAAAAATATGAAGCCAACCAATCAGAAGGCTTGGCACGGCCACAAACTTCCTTTTGCTGTTTTTGCTTCTTCGACAAGCTGCCTATTTAGTTTATTATTTCTGACCTAAATCCAATGGTTTCTTGTGGAACATTCTATTGATGTATTTCTTGGGGCTTAAGTAGTTGAAGACTTTAAATAGAGTAGCTAGCAAACATATCCATTCATCTTTTGTTCTCTGAAATTAATAGTGACAATTGTTTCTTTGAATAAAAGTTCTTCTTTTTATTATTTTATTTTATGTTCTTCTCCTTCTTCTCTTCTATGTCTACAATGAACATGAGTGAGTAGACTCTTCTTGTCTTGGGATTGTTGGATTAGTCTAATGACATAATCCCTATCAAACCAAGCCTCGAACCCTAATTTTATGTAAATCTATTTTCTAATCTAAATTCACCGTTTTTATAATGAATTAACAAGTACCAAATTCATAAAGCGATAGCGGAGGGTCAGTACTTGTTAATTCATAATCAAAAATATCAAAGCGAAGGATCGAAAGAAGAGGTTTTGATATTGGAACAAGTGAATTTAGACAAGGATTGCGAAACATGAGAATAGTCTAGCAAACCTTGAGACAATAAAGTTTCATCCTTCAAGGATTCCAATACCAATCAACCATGAGAATAGACATTGTTTCTAGAGGAACACACTCACTGAAACCGAAAGGAGATGTGATAGGATAAAGAGAAACTTGTCTTTAGAAAATAGGTCCAACAAAAATTTCTAGGTTTAGGGTTTGGTTTGTGAAGGATTTGTCACCATGACGAACCAATAATCCCAAGGCGCTTTTTATTATTATTATTTTCAAAACCGTTAAAAGTCCCAACTTTACAATTTAACTCTCTTCTAATCATTCATAATAGTTAATTGAATTCAACAACTCCTTGTCGGAACGATACTCTTTATTACTACATCGGTAAACCGTGCACTTGCGGATTTATTACATCAAGTTTTTGGTGCTGCTGCCGAAGAGTTAGGCAATTTGATTAACGTTTTAGTAGTGGTTAGAATTTTTATTTTTCTTTCTTACTTCTTCTTATTTCTTTCTTTCTTTTACCGTTAACTCTTTGGGTTCTTGTTCTTTTATGCGTAGAAGCAGTAGTCTTGGTGAATTCGTTCCCGAGATCGAAAGGTTCTTGCATAAAAGAAAGAGAGAGGCACGAAATAATAACGCTATGGCTGCGAAGCGCTCTTTTAAGGAGTATGTGTGCTCTTGATTTTCGGATATCAAACCATTAATTGATTTGAATCGTCAATCTTTGAACTCTTAACTTTTATTCGTGGGAAGGGAAAAAGTAACTAAAAACCCTTATGAGATTATGGATCCGGGGGTTGATTTCGTGGAGGGAAGGTGTTAAGCACGCTACACGACTACGGTACTCCGTAGGAACCTTTTGCCTAATTTATCTTGTGCTAATTCATTTACTTATTTTGAAAATACTTGCCTAAATGTCTAAGTGAAAGAATGGAGGGAGAAGAAGTATGTTTTTCGTTCGTTATTTTTAATCGATTTGGAAGGATGAATCCTTTGCCTACTTACCCAAAATAATGGGATCAAAATCGAGTAGTTCACTCTCAAAAATTATTTGGTGGGTTAGGTTGATTTTAAAGTTTTTGAAAATGGTTTTAAGAAGAGAAAATGGGCCTCAAGGCATAGAAGAAAAAGGAAGTGAGGTTGTTTGATTTTAATTAAAAGAAATCCAAGTCTACTATGGATATTAAAATTGCTTAAAATTTGGTAAGAAAATAAAAGAAAAATAAACTCTTGGGTTAAAATCCAAGGTTTCTTAAGAAAATATTTTTGAAGTTTGATATATTTGATTTTTTTGGAAAGAAAGATTTTTCTAAACTAACGGTAATAAACTACACGTTTCATCGTGTCAAAAAAAAATAAAATGTGAAAGGAAATTACCGAGGATGTTGGAACCCAAGTAAAATTCCGACTTAAATTACTAGTTGTTTACTTTTAAGGCACTCAAATTAGTCAAATTTTTAATCCTAAGTGGTCCCTAATTCATTTTGGTCCCCGCTCACAATCCAAGCATAAAGCAATAAATAAAGTGGGATGGTGTTGGTGCATGTGTCGTTTACATAATTACATAGACTCCTAGATACATTCTAAGGTCTTCAAGCGAAAATAAATGACAAAAAAAGAAAATGCATGCGTTACATAAATTCCCTATTATACACACTAAACAAATGATAATAATAAAATAAATAACAAGAATTAAATATGCATGCAAAAATTCTAAGCATAAATTAAGTCAGAAATAAATGACAAATAAAATAAGCATAAAATAAATTGCAATTTAAAAACAACCGAGCAAATAACAAAAAAAATAGTGGAAATAAACAAGTAGAATAAATATTAAAAGATAGAAAGTTTTAAAGGAGAGAAAACATTTTTTGGAATGAAAAAGAGACATTAAAATGAAAAAAAGAGTGGTGTAAAAATATATGAAAAATAGTGAAGAAAAATAAATAAAACAAAGGCTCATGTTGGATGAATCTGGACCACTTGATGAATCAGGAGGTCCATATTCAATCAATGTATCAACTCATCACAGCCACTAGATCAAATGATCCAAGGGTTTAAAAAATAGGAACACAATAGTGAAAATAGACAACACTCATAAGATTTAAAGTCAAGCACACAGTAGCCGCCAGATCTGAGATCTGACGGTTTAAACAAAAGACACACAGTGAGGAGTAAAAGACAAGGGCATACGTGAATCTTCCCAAGAGCATCCTGGACCGTCAGATCTGAGATCCAACGGTCTAGTCCTGAGGTCACACGGCAAGAACATGGTCATGCACACATAGAAATGAACCAAACAAAAAGTAGTATAAAAGCAAACTTCAACAAAAAAAACATCTCTCTTCTTTGAGTTTTAGAGAGAGAGAGTCTGACCTCTCTCTAAAACTTCGGTCATCTTCTCCGTCGGTCATCTCAACTCCGACGCGGTGGCCGACCATCTTAGGGTGGCGACGCCGCCGCCGGAGTAAAAAAATTTGCTCCGATTCTAATTTTTTTTACATTTTTGAACATCCATTTTCTTCCTAAACACAAATCCAAGCTTAGATTTTTGAGATGAGGTACCAATCGGAGTAGATCTGAGTTTGAAACTCCAAAAAAAACTTTGAAAAGGAAGAACAAAAAACGCAACAACTACCTCTTCCTAGTTTCTTCTCGGTTCGGTTATGTGAAAGCTTGCTCCGATCCGAACAAATAAGTTGAGATTTGGATCGGTTTGTTTTGAGGTTTGAGGTGCTGATGATTTAGAATTGTTTACTGGTGTTTAGGGAAATGTCGATTTGGTTTAAGTGTTGTGATGTGTTTACATGATTTTTGACTTGCTGAAAAAAACAGTGGAGGTTTATGATGAACAATGATGAATGTTCATCATTTTTTGTGATTTTTCTGGGTTTGGATCTGATATTTTAGGAGAGAGGAAAGTTTTTTGTGTTTGTGTTTAGGTGGAAAATGTGTTGACCTCTGATTGGCCAGATTGGAGCACCAATGAAAACGTGACACCTAGACAAACTTGGAGAGAAAGAAAAAAAATCTGGACAACTTTGAATCTAATAATAAAAACGAAAATTATTTTCTTAAAATAAGAAATTAAATAAAAAAAGGCATTAAAAATAAAAAAATATTAAAAAACGAAAATGGAATAATAAAATATAAAAATGTCCCTTTCGGTAACCAAATGAGGTATTTTAAAATACCTCTCTGCCAAAATTTTGTCTGAAACTACCAAATCACTCGGCTTTTAAAATACGAATAATAATCTTTTAACCGACTAAAAATACGAAAAATAATTTTAAAATACGAACAAAAGGTTTTAATCATACGAGTAAAAAGTTTTTGCTAACTAGAATACGATAAAAAAACCTTAACTATACGAACATAAAAGTTTTAAACAACTAAAATACGGATAAAAATGTTTTAACTAACTAGAATATGAGTAAAAATGTTTTAAATATTTAAAGTACAAATGAAAAAGTTTAACTATACGAATAAAGGTTTTAACTGTTTAAAGTACGAAAGAAAAAGTCTTAACTGATTAAAGTGCGAACAAAAATATTAATTGGTGAAAATTTAGGGTATGACAGATGTGCATATTTAAGCGTGTTCGTCACGGAGATTTAAAAGCATAAGTTTTAAATCAATGGGTCGAAGACACTTAAATATTAAATACGCTAATTTTGACCAATTGAAATGTGATAACAATATGAATGTCTGCGATGCAATTACAAATGCGAATGCACCGAACATACATTGACTGGGGAGCAAACTGATAGGCATTACTGGGGAGGAAAAGTTGTCTATTACCTTTAGAATTGGCAAAGACGGCATTACAAGAAGGATAAACATATGTCCATTACCTTTAGAATTGGTAAAGACGACATTACAAGAATGATAAATATACGTCCATTACCTTTAGAATTGGTAAAGACGATATTACAAGAAGGATAAACACACGCCTATTACCTTTAGAATTGGTAAAGACGACATTACAAGAAGGATAAACACATGTCTACTACCTTTAGAATTGGTAGAGACGACATTACAAGGAAAATAACTACACGTCTATTACCTTTAGTATTGGTAAAGACCACATTACAAGGAAGATAAATTCATGTCTATTACCTTTAGAATTGGTAAAGACGAACATGATAGAATTTGGCAACGTACACTTTTGAATGGTCATTGGGGGATTGAAAAGACATTGGTAAAATGGTTGTTTGGTAGGACCTGCCACTTTAACAAATTTGATTGGTTAAAACCTCTGAATCAGACACATTGGAGATGACATTCTTTTTAGTGTACGTTTGAAATAAGACACTGGATAATAATGCAACCATGTATGAATGATATTTGTATGCATGCTATGTATGCATGAATGAATATGTATGAGACTCATATGACAGTATAACGATAAGACTGTTGAGACAAACATGGGCAGGTCCAAAAGCGGCCGGGCATCACAGTACAAACACTTGGTAACCTTCAATGGGAATAATATCACTGGAGAAGTTTCAAATGCTGTCGGGGTAAAGCCCTTTAACCAAAACTCCGTCGGGGTCAAGCCCTTCAAATGAACCAAATACATGGCAGAAGTCGCCATTTCTGAACTGAGTCGAGGTACTTTCCAAATCCACCCTTCAAATAGTCATTGCTTTTCTTTTGTGTATACTTTTCCTTTTCTTTTCTCTTTGAAATCCCTAACTTTTGCCTGAATTGCCCTTTCAGGTTTTCAATCCACCGGGAATATATATTTTTCTTTTGCATGTCCCTAATTTTTGCATGAATTGCCCTTTCAGGTTTTCAATCCACCGGGACGCTCATTTTTGCTTAAGCCACCCTTTCGGGTTTTCAACTTAACGAGCTTTCTTTTTCTTTTCTCTCTATTTTTTTTAGCAATGACTATGTCTATACTGTTGGAGCTGTCTACACTTGAGGTGAATGTTGACACATGCTTCTTATGATGTATAAATTTAAAAATAATATGTTTGTCATTTTTGTTCTTTTCAAAGGAAACATTTAAAAGTATTTTCAAAGTTTTTGCTTTAAGTATTAGCATAAAAAATGGAAGAAAATTTGCACATAGAATAAACAAGAGTTCCAAATAAAGAGGCACAGGCTCAAATTGATTTAATAGAAATGGTAACCGGCCAAAGGCATGGCACCGCAGATTACAAAATTTGGAAAATGGTAATTTATATGGGAAAGGTACATTGAACATAGTAACCACTATATTCCCTAACAACTTTGGATTCCACTGCTTAGATGCTTTTCTTCGGAGAATTTCTGACAGCTAAGGTGCCCCACGTGATTGATTGCTTGTTCTGATGCAGTTACTTGTCATAAATCCTTAACTTTTGCATAAATCGCCCTTTCGGGTTTTTGACCTATCAGGATAATCATTTTTTTTATGTCTCTAATTTTTGCATGGACCACACTTTCGGGTTTTCAATCCATCGAGACGCTCTTTTTTGGTTTAGGCCGCCCTTTCGGGTTTTCGACCTACCGAGCTGTTCTTTTATATGTTTTTAGACAAAGTATTTCTTGACTGCATCAGAATTCACTGGACGAGGTAACTCTTCTCCATCCATAGTTGTAAGAATTAAAGCACCACCAGAGAAAGCTCTTTTAACCATATAGGGACCTTCATAATTAGGTGACCACTTGCCCCTGAGGTCTGGTTGAAAAGACTTGATACTCTTGACCACGAGGTCTCCTTCTTTAAACTCACGGGGACGGACCTTCTTATCAAACGCTTGTTTTATCCTCGTCTGATATAGCTGTCCATGACACAAAGCAGTCATACATTTTTCTTCAATCAAATTCAACTGATCGTACCTATTCTGACGCCATTCAACTTCTGACAACTCAGCTTCCATCAAAACTCGCAATGACGGGATTTCAACTTCCACAGGGAGTACAGCCTCCGTACCATATACCAAAGAGAAAGGGGTTGCCCCTGTTGAAGTACGTACTGAGGTACGATACCTATACAAAGCATAGGGTAACATCTTATGCCAATCCTTGTAGGTAACCACCATTTTCTGCACAATCTTCTTGATATTCTTATTTGCAGCTTCAACTGCGCCATTCATTTGTGGTCTATAAGGAGAAGAGTTGTGATGCTCAATCTTGAAGTCATCGCACAATTCCATCATCATCTTATTATTCAAATTCGTACTGTTATCTGTGATGATCTTGTTGGGAACATTATAGCGGCAGGTGATATTATTCTTGATAAACCGGACTACCACTTACTTCGTCACCTTGGCATAAGATGCTGCTTCAACCCATTTGGTGAAGTAATCAATAGCCACTAGTATGAAACGATGTCCATTGGACGCTTTTGGTTCAATCCGACCAATCATATCGATGCCCCACATAGAGAAAGGCCACGGAGAGGAGATACCATTGAGCATAGATGGTGGTACATGAATTTTATCGACGTAAATCTGACACTTGTGGCATTTCTTGGCATAGTGATAACAGTCGGCATGCATTGTTATCCAGTAGTACCCGCCCTCAAGGATTTCTTAGCCATTGCATACCCATTGGAATGAGTTCCGAATGAGCCTTTGTATCTCATGCATCAATAATTCAGCTTCATGCTTGTCCACACATCTCAGTAATACCGCATCAAAGTTCCTTTTATACAATATATCCCCATTCAGAAAGAAGTTACCAGACAATCTTCTTAGAGTTCTCTTATCTTTGCGGGATGCCCCAGGCGGATACTCTTGCCGATGAGTTAATCTGGTAACCTACCCCCAGAGCGAGTATTGTGAACCCGGAAACCCTTTTGCTTATTCTTCTTCTTTGTTGCTCTAGACTCCACCTCAATGAAGGATTCCTCCAAAACAGTAGAACGATTCCTCAAATAATTGATGGTCGCCTCTCTCTCTTCCTCATCTGAGTAAAGTCTAGGCCCGATGTTTGTAGCATGATTTCCATTCCAAAAATGTGGTCGCAAGATCTCCAAGCTAAGTCATGAGCAACGTTTGGGTTTAAAACCTCATTTCTGGAAGGATTTGTGACGATGTCACTACAAGGAAGAACGTATAAATTAGGAGATTTGTCACTCTGTTGATCCTCTACTTGTTTCTCAACCAAATCAATGGTAAGATCATATTCTATTTAAACTGGTTGAACATGAGTTGTTCCCACAAAAGTGCTAGGAAGAAGCTCGTTCTCAAAGATTATATGATCTCTGATAAACGCATTAGATGTTTTCTCTCAAGACCTTATTATATCAACAATAAGGGGATCTTCAACTGTCATAGGATTGTTGCCGCCTTGCACTTGATCCACGGTTCTTTTAGGTACAAAAACCTGTTTGGGTTTATTTGCAGAGTCACTTTTGGTGACAACCTTCTCAAGAGAATTTGCATTGATAAAGTCTTTTTTTACAATGATCAGAAGAATGGCCAATTGAATTGCAATTGAAACAAAAGTATGGAGGTTACTCATATTCAATCTCAATTTCAAAAGAATACTTCTCTCTTTCAACCCACAAAGAGTCAGGAAGAAAACTAGCCATATTCATATCAAGTAACACTCTTGCATAGTGACCAAATGCATGGTTTTTAGTGTTGTCATCAATTGTTAAAGGTGTACCAATAGCCCCAGCAATCTCAAATAAAATTCTAGGATGCCAATATACTAGAGGGAGGTAATGAAAATGGACCCATACCTGACTATGAGTTTGTTTTTGACAAGAAGAGATAAAATCCGGAGACCATCGAGAAAGTCGTAGCAATCCTGGTTTCAAGTTCCATGCACCATTTGACCAAACACTTCTAAGATCATCTGCAGAGGAGAAGCGAAATTCAAAAAAGCCCCGACCTAAGGGAACCTTCTTCCACTGGTCAATTGGTTTCCATAAGCACAAGAGTTTCTCACGCAAATCTTTAGAGGAAAAGGGCTTATCACCACGAGACAACACCAATCTTCCATGAAGATAATTTGTGCAATTAGAGAGACCGGATTGGTAAAGATATTCTAAAATTTTGATTGAAAAAGAATCACCTTTCAAACAAGGTTTTGGGAGATCAGACAAAGATACATCAACTTTGTTGAAGAGTGCTTGTGCAAAGTTGCGATTAGAGACCGTGGGAGTAACCATAGAGGGCTTTGGCGAAGAGGAAACCATACAAGTCCAAGGACAAACGAAAGGTACATGAGCAGAAGACGTTGCAAACCCAATAAAACTTGCTGACCTGCGAACTAAAGTAACAGAGGAATCCACAATAACAAACAGAAACCAGGACCTTGATCACACGTAACAAATAACAATGAATCAGACCTATCAACCAGAACAGTTCGACTAACAATGAATCAAAACCAACAACCAGAAACCAGGACGAATATGTCTCAAATAGCATATTGGATAACCTAGCAACACGAATCAATACAGTCTAAATCAAAAAAACCCAAAACGTGTGAGAAACAGGCTTACCACTGAACAAGAACAAGAGACACCTGTTGAGACAAAATCCTTATTTGATGTTTTAAACATTACAAACATATTATATTTATTTAATCTTGTTATGTACTAATTCGTTTTGTGAGAATTTGTTTCATGAGAATGTACTGAGAACGTTCTAGCGCATACGAAGAAATTGGAACTGTACATCGAAAGTGAACAAGTCTGCACAGCAAGAAAGCATGGCAGATTATGATATTGCAAGATGTCTCTTGGGCCATTGAAAAAAGGTTCGACCCATTTGGATGCAAAAAGCCCATTAAGAATAAGAGCACATGACTTATTAAAGCATGACATCACTAAAGCAAAGAACAATGACATAATCAGCATTGGGCAACAAGTAAACAACTCATTACAGTTGGTTCTCTCCCTCGCAAGCAAGCAATAGTGCAAGCAAAGCTAGACAAATCAGACAGAACATTCTGAAACGTTCTGGCTATTTTTAAGAAGAAAAGAGAAATCAATTGAGACTTTTGACAGCTGTCAAAAACGTGTCCAACAACTCTATTTTCTCCCATGGTCACCAAGACACTCCTCACCTATAAATACAAGGGCCTTTGAAGGTTAAATGCAAGAGTTTTGAAAGCTAATATTCTCTCAAGTGAAAAACATCACTACAAACAAAGCTCTTCGCAAACAAAGCAAATTCCAAGCTCTCTCACTATATCTCTTGGATCTTCTCTTTCGAATTTGCTATTGTAAAACTCAAACAAAGAATTGAGTATTTATTTGA
>Ga0315914_1002846_pt1 | contig 26444 bp, 14 predicted proteins | sample MpolenodulesMG_FD_203920 | JGI IMG/M metagenome (GOLD analysis project Ga0315914, IMG submission 203920) | Medicago polymorpha root nodule microbial communities from Los Angeles, California, United States - elongated nodules | ecosystem: Host-associated > Plants > Roots > Nodule | place: USA...
GATGATTATTCTAGAAGGGTATGGGTTTACATTCTGAAGAATAAAAGTGACGCTTTTGAAAAATTTAAAGAATGGCATACACTTGTAGAAAATCAGATTGGAACTAAACTGAAAGTGTTGAGAACTGACAATGACCTGGAGTTTATTTTAGAGCAATTTAATGAGTTTTTGCATGAAATGAGGTATAAATAGGCATAGAACCGTGGCATACACACCTCAACAGAATGGTCTAGCTGAAAGAATGAATAGGACCTTGTTGGAGCATGTGAGGTGTATGTTGTTGGGAGCTGGATTGTCCAAGAGTTTCTTGGGAGAAGCTATTAGTACTGCAAGATATTTGATTAACAGATCCCCATCAACAAGGAAAGATCTCAAGACACCTATGGAGGTTTGGAATGGGAGACCGACAAACTACTCTAATTTGAAAGTTTTCGAAGCTTTAGCATTTGCTCATGTCAAACAGGACAAACTTGATCATAGAACTGTGAAGTGTATTTTCATTGGTTATCTTGAAGGTGTGAAAGGTTACAAACTGTGGAAGATGGAACCTGGAGGATCAAAATTTATTATAATCAGAGATGTTACTTTTGATGAGACCCGTATGGGGATGAAGTGCAAAGACCTGGAAACAAGCTCAGAAATCGGGGTACAAAAAATCCAGTTTAAGGTGGAGCCTACCACTGATGAAAGGGAATGGGAGGATCAGACTCCAGTACTTGATGAGAGTGAAGGCCAAGAAATAATTAATCCTGACTATCAGCTAGCAAGAGATAGGCCAAGGAGACAAATTAATCCACCTGATAGATACAGTTATGCTGACCTCATATGTTATGCTTTGAATGCAGCTGAAGAAGTGCAAGACTCAGAACCAAAGAACTTTATGGAAGCATTAGAAAGAAACGAAAGCAAGGACTCGATAAAGGCAATGAATGAGGAAATACTTTCATTGCAAAAGAACCAGACTTGGAAACTTGTTTCATTACCTAAGAACCAAATGGTAGTGGGAAGCAAATGGGTGTTTAAGAATAAAGAAGGAATACCAAGGGTCGAAGCACCAAGGTATAAGGAAAGACTTGTAACAAAGGGTTTTACTCTGGTGAAAGGGATTGATTAGAACAAAATCTTTTCACCGGTGGTAAAACATTGTTCTATAAAGGTACTTATGGCGATTGTTAACATGTATGACCTTGAGTTAGAACAGATGGATGTGAAGACCGCATTTCTACATGGAGAGTTGGAAGAAACTATCTATATGCAACAACCAGATGGTTTCATAGAAGATAATACAAAAGTATGCTTGTTGAAGAAATCTTTGTATGGGTTGAAGCAAAGTCCAAGGCAGTGGTATCGTCAGTTTAATGAGTTCCAAGTAAAGGTTGGTTTTGTGAGAAGCAACTATGATAATTGTGTATACATGATGAGAAAGAATGAGAAAGTCATTCTCTACCTTCTCCTTTATGTAGATGATATTCTTATGGCAAGTTCTGACATGCAAGAGATTCAGAAGCTCAAGAAGAAATTAAATGATGAATTTGAGATGAAGGGTCTTGGTAATGCAAAGAGGATACTTGGTATGGATATCATGAGGGACCGAAACAAAAGTGAGTTGTTCTTATCTCAGCAGGGGTACTTGAGGAAAGTAGTGGAGCGGTTCAGAAAGAAAGATTCTAAGGTCGTTGGCACTCCTCTTGGTCATCACACAAAGTTGTCAATAAAGCAGTGTCCTCAATCCGATGAAGAGAAAAGAAAGATGGAGGGTACTCCCTATGCAAGTGGGGTTGGAAGCATCATGTATGGTATGGTTTGTAGTAGACCAGACTTATCCTATGCAATAAGTGTGATAAGTCGGTTTATGGCAAATCTGGGTCAAGTGCACTAGCAAGCTTTGAAGTGGGTTTTGAGATATTTGAATAAGACTTTGAAAGGTGGTCTGAAGTATACAAGGTCACAACCGGGAAGGGATGCTTTGGAGGGATATGTGGATGCAGACTATGCACGTAATGTAGACACTAGAAAATCTTTGTTGGGATTTGTGTTTACATTGTTCGGTACAGCAGTATATCATGAAAGAACAAAACACATTGACATTCGTTTGCACTTTGTTAGAGACATGATTGAGACAAAGGAGATCATGGTGGAGAAAGTAGAATCGGAAGAAAATCCAGCAGACATGTTCACCAAATCATTACCAAGATCAAGGTTCAAGCATTGCTTGGACTTGATTATCTTCATTGAAGCATAGATGAAGGTTGGAGAGAGCTGGAAGGTGATTGATGGTTAAATTGACATCATCATTAATTTAGAGTCAAGGTGGAGAATTGTTGAAAAGTGACTCAAAATCATGTTTCCAGGAAAGCCAAATTCGGTGGCCGAATAGGAAGACTCGGTGGCCGAAATTGCTCAGCATTTTGAGACATTTTGTCTCGGCAATTTTCGGTGGCCCAACAGGAAAATTTGGTGGCTGATTTTGCGTATCAGCAAAAAACAGAATCGCGTTTTTGGGCCTGGATTGTTCCAATATTTTTAGGAATGCTTTCACTATAAATATAAACCTTGTATCAGATGAATATGTGTGTAGAAAACAGGGTTTAGAAGCCAACATACAAACTAAGGTTTATAGAGGATTTCTCTTGGCAACAAACATTAGGGTTGGGATTGTTTTGATTCACCTTGAACAAAACACTGTTAGGATTGAGTCTCTTAGTCACGAGAAGAGATTGCGACTTGGGTAGAATTAGGTTCTCAGGGTCTTATGTTCAATTCTCTCCGATGTCAATTTCGGTGGGATAGTTTGGCTTCTTCAAAGAAAAAATCCCAAGGCAATAATATCATTAGTTTGAAGAATTTCTTTTGAAGACCGACTTTGTGAGAAATAAGTATGATAGTTGTGTTTATATATTTAAGAGGGATGAGAAATTCATTCTCTACCTGCTTCAATATGTATACGGTATCTTAATGACAAGAAATGAAGAGTTTGGTATGCTTAAGGAGAACTTAAATGGTGATTTTGAGATGAAAGGTTTTGGTGTTGTTGACGTGATACCTGGAATGGATATCGCGAGGAACCGCAACATGTGTGAATTGTTCTTATCTCAGTATTGTTACATGAAGGAAATGGTTTAGTAGTTTAGAATGCTTGATTCTAAGACCGTTAGCAGTCCATTGGATCATCACCTAAAGCTTTGAGTTATACATATTTGAGGATGAGAAAAATAAGATGGAGGTTTTATTGACTTATCCTTTAAAAATATACTCGATTATTGCCTCGAAAAGTCCCTAGACCCATCACTGAGACATATGGACAATGATCCAAATATAATAAGATATGACCCCAAGTATACCAAATTACATAGGGGATATGCACCCTCTTGCCTTACTCGGATAAAGGAGACAAGACAAGATAAGAACAAGGAATCGATGTAGCAGCGACTTTTCGATCAATATAATAAGGCTATGAGGGGAGCATGCATTTAACCTTCATCTATATGAATATCTAGCTTATGGTGAACCATAGGGTGGCCACTTTTACCCATAAATACAAAGCTGTCACACCTTGACCGCATGCATCGTTGGCAAGGTGACCTCTGAACGTTCTTAGAAGGAACATATGATACTCCATATGAAATTAGGGTATGAAGCATCATGCATGACATGGTTTGTAATATGCCAGACTTAGCATGTGTAATTAGCATTGTGAGTTGGATAAAGGCAAACCCGAGTGAAATGCATTGGAAAATCCTTGTCGGGTTTAGTGTTTACATTGTTGGGAATGTCTATTTGTTGAAAGGCAAATAAACAATCCGTTGTGGCATTATCTATAACTCAAGTGGAATAGATTGCCCATGTTGAATGGTTGAAAGAAGCCCTATGGTTGAAGGGCATGTTTGGAGAATTAAGAATTACTCAAAGATGTGTGAAGATACACTTTGATAGCCAAAGTGTCTTTCATTTACCAAATCATCAAGTGTATCATGAAATCACAAACCACACTGAAATTCATTTATATTTAATTAGAGACATGATTGAAAAAATTGCATCGGATGGCAGATGTGTTCACCAAGTCATTACTTACATCATTGTTTGGAATCACCAAAAGATAAAGAAAAAAGTGGGGAAACTTAAGGGCTAAAGGTTGTGAGCTTTTCGGTGAGAAACTAGGGTTAGAAAACACATTCTAATATAAGGGGCAGAAATACAAGGGCGAAAAACTAGGGTTAGAAAACACATGCTTTTGGGTAGAGATATTTCAAAAGAGAATGGATTCAAGTTTTCTCTCTCGTCTTCATGAGAGGTTTTCTTGTGGATTGAGAAAGGGAATACAAGGGGAAGAAATTAGAGTTTATTATTGAAGCTAATTTCTTGTAACTTCTTTGTATCTCTATTGGAACAAAATACGTTTTACTAACATTACCCTTAGAGTGGAGAGATTGTTGAAACGAATAATGTTTAACAATTAGTTACCCTTAGAGTTTTGATGATAACAAGGTATTAAAAAAATTGTCAATTGGATATGATAATATTTGTTCAAGTGTACAGGACCATAGACAAAATATTATATCTTTATAAGGTTCTGGAAGAACAAAAGAGAGCAAAAGAATCAACAAAAAGGAAGCTTGGAGCTCTTGAAGAAAAGTGCTCCTGAAGTTCAAAGTGCTCCTGAAGTGATGACGTCATCAGAAGCCAGTTCATCAGAAGCACCTCATTAGAAGCGAGATCACCAGAAGTTGAAGATCATCAAAAGCTAAAGAACTTAAAGATTCAAAAGCTGGAATCTCTTTTAATCATGCCTAAGAGTTGCTAAAGACGGAAAGAAGTGTAAAAAATGGTCTTGAAATGAAATTTGAAGGCAATGGATGCTTATTCTATCAAGAGCGTTGAAAAAGGACAAATGTACGAATTGTACAACCACCTTCTCCACTACTTTGGTCGTGCTTTGCAACAAGACAAGGATAACAGCTCTACGTGCAGAAATGTTCCTTCATACAAGGAATGGATTTGAAATTGATCCTTTATAGGACAATAACCATGTCAGGCAAAGGATCATTGGTGATTATCAACAAGCGTCAAACGTCTCTTTTTGTGTTGCTGTCAAGTTCCAACGTATCTCTCCACACCACTATATAAAGGAGTGAAGACCTACCAATTGGATAACACATTACAACTGATATACAAGCAATGCAAGAATCCACAACGTATACAGACACACAAAACTAGACTCTCAACAATTCAAAGTTCATACTCTGTTATTGTTCTGTTTTCATTGTTACTTAGAATTTCTTAGCAAAGCTCACATTTTAGAAATTCTATAGTATTAAGAGTCTAAAGAGTCTGTTTCTGTTTTGTATTGTGAACACCACTGATTGTATATCAAGTGTTCAAACTCAAACATATTTCCCTGTAAGTTTGTTTGATTGTAAGTCTCTTGCTTGTGTGCTTGAGCATTTGTAAGTCTCTTATAGTTGTACTAGAGCATAGGAAAGTCTCTTGCTTGTGTGCTTGAGCATAGGAAATCTCTTGCTTGTGTGCTTGAGTACTTGTAATTTGAGATTACATTTTTAGTGAACTCTCCTTGGAAGTGCAAGGGGGACATGACTACTTCCGATTTGTGGAAGGAACCTGTATAATTATTTTGTGTCTTTTTTCTCTCTCTCTTACTCTGTTTTTATCCGCTGCACATTTAGTTTCTGATCACTACTTCATAAGCTAATTGTTATCTGCTTCTGAACTGTGACATCAGTAGGAGAAGAAAAAGCTAACACAATTCAACACCTCCCGCCCCCTTTCTTGTGTTTTTCTCACCTTCAATCTCCTATAATGACTCACTCAAAGTAAATTGGAGAGTTGTTCTCTCTCCTAGACGTATGTCAATTTGGGCTGAACTGGATAAACAATCTCTTGATGAATTTTTTCCTTTACTCTGTATGTTCGTTCTTTGATTTGATTGTGATTTTCTATAAAATTAAGTTGCTAGATTTCTCTTGGTTGAATATTGTTGCTTGGATTGTTTGATTGTTGGTTGTCGTTGTTATTTGCTGCATATATTGTCTTGTTGGTATTGGACAAGGGTTCAAATTCATGCCATTTAGTTTCATAATTTTAAAATTTCTTTTCAAGTTTCCAAAATTATTTGAAGAAATGTTCCAAGAGCAAGAGAAAGAAAGCGGCTCTAGTTAAATTAAGTTTCAATGTTCACACTGCAAAAAGTGTTGGGGGAACACAGGATTGATTTAGATTCTCTTGCTCTGCATGGTTTTGATTTTAGATTAATTGTTACTATTGCTGGATCGATAAACTTCTTCAATCTCGAAGAAATGTTTTGATATCCTAAAATGATTCAAGAACTATAGGGTACTTGTAAAGTGTATAGTGAAATGATATAATCACTTGGAAGATTGACGACATCGAAGCTAAAATAGATGCTGCTTAAATTGAAACAATCACTAGATGTAAAGAGGAAGGTATTATTGGAGAAGATTGGTTTGATTTATTTGGCATGCAAGAAAATCTTCATCTAGAGAAACTGGAGGTTGAATGTTGTTCTTAAAATCTTTTGATAAGTTTGAGTTTAAAAATACTTTTCAAAATATAAGCTAAAAAGTCCCCTTTAAAAAATCTAACGATCTTAAAGAACACTCAAATAATAAAGTGCAGGGAAAGAGAATAAAGTAAAAAGGTTTAACAATTGTAGAATAATTCAAAAAAAAAAAAGGTGTTGCTCAAACTATAACATCTAATTCATGTATTCAATCTCACCTCGAAGAAAAGAAAAACTTATTGTTGTTTTTGTTCCCTTCTCACATCACGTGAAAAAAGTTTATCACAGATTCTATCACATAATGATTTTCCGTCTATATTTTTCTTTGATCAGTGCAATTGTGTGCAAGTTTTAGGTGGTATTTTCCACTTTGTCGAGAGAAAAAAAAAAAAAAAAAGAAATACAATGTTGTAAAAACCAGACCGGAGAACAAACCAATTAAACCTCCAAATCATACATAATTCAATAGGATCAATCAATCAACCACAGTTGAATCAAATGAGTGACGATAAATAAATAAAAAAGTAAAAGACAAGTAAATTAAACGATGCAAAAAATAAAATACGTTCAAACCTACCGTGATTCATCCCTAGTTCAATTCAGTTCAATTAAACAGCAGCAATACAACAACTGGGATCTAACCAATCGACGAACTAGCTGGTCACCGGTTCATTCGGTTACCAGTTCAACCAATTGAAGTTGTTAGTTTGGTCCGGTTTTTAAAACATATTGCAAGTTAATGCAAGGAATAAGGGTTGGCTTAATGTCAAAAGGAAGCTGGTGGAAGAAAAATGGTAGCTAAATCATCTGCAGCACAATAGAAAGTATTAGGCAAATCGGATTCTGAGCTGGTGTTTCATAGAAAAACCTGGACGATTTAGCCAACCAGATCCGAATAGAAAAACTCCCTATTCTGCTTATTTTCTCTCCCCATATTTTTCTTTCATCATCATCAATACCTCAACGAAGCAAACATTTAAATCTTGGGTTTTCACAGCAGTTAAAAGTTGTGCATTTCAAGGAGACAAAACACAGGAATCAGGCATGAATGGGTAGAAATTACGACGAATTTATTCAAGGTATCTGTCTTAGAGGCAGACATTAGTCCTTATCATAACCTAGCAAATACTGATCCAAAATATGTAGAGTATATTATATAAAACTCTTGACTATAAGATGTTGCTATGACTGATTACTTGAATTCAGATGATATTGACTATAGTCTGCATGCTAAATATTTAACATGTAGCTAAATTGCACACTGTTGATTCCTCTTAGAAACCATGAAGCTTGATTTTCTCCTTCTTTACAATGCCCGCCTGTTACAAACAGCATAGAAATCTTTATAACACCATTTCATTATAGAACATTAGGCACATTATAATCAGACAACATAATGCTTACCTGCACAAGGAAAGTAGAAACATTCTTCCTTTGATCTCCCTGAAGTTGTATGACCTGCATCCATACAAAATTGACATTTGATCTTTCATTGATAACGAGAAGAAATTATGTACATGACAAAACATCAATTAAATCACGGTAAATGAGAAAGTCCATATGCTGAGAAAGGAAATAAAAAAGAATAATTAAAATCAGAGCATTGGCTTTTTTGTTCCAATTGTTCAATAAAAAATAATTTTAAAATAAGAAAAATATACAATTAGATTTTGACAGAATACATCCAGATGTGATTTTACAAATTTGCATTCATAATGATTGGCACTTCCAATAAAAAAAATCCAGAGGATATATTCTTTTTTTCGATTACAAAATAAAATGATGGGCAATCATTGCATAGTACATTAACATTATCTATGAAGAAGAGAAGACAAACCTGTCCCAACTCAGGGTCCTCAACAACAGTACCATTACAGCAGAACTCTTTCTTCAGGTCCTTGAGTATCTTGCTATAGCTAAACTCTTTCTTTAACCCTTGAACAGTTGTTAAGCTCTTCCTTCCGTTACGCTGCTGTACACGGACATGAACATATTCTTTTGTCCCGGCACCTGAGTCCTCAGCATTTGCCTCAGCAAAGGGATCTAATCAAGTATCATACCACATCAGAAACAAACGCTAAACTGTTGACAATAAATGAACCTAAGAAATTCAACACTCACCAAAAGTTGTTGGGATGTTTGTGTCAAACTCAGACATGAAACTTGGCCTTGGTAACTTGTGATAAACAAGTCCTTCTGATGTAATCAACCACTAAGCACTGGCAAAAAAATATCAAATATACTCAAGTCAGGGATGAGATGTGCCAAAAGACATTTCTATATCTGTATTATATTTAATAGTAGTTCTCAATTTGCATATAACAACTGGACAGCAAAAAATATAGGAAACACTTGATTACACAGATTTTTACTATATAGTGGAAATAGGCAATATGAAATAGTAGTTTGCAATTTGCAAATATATAAACAGGAATATATCATATAACAATTGCACTTCAAATAGCTAGGAAAATTTTATGCACAGATTTTTAGTATGCAGAGGAAACATGCAGTACTTGATAGTAGTTGTCAATTTGCAAATATATGAATTTGAATATAGCATGTAAGCAATTGCACTACAAAAAAATAGGAATCGATTGATTAAACAATCTTTTATTATACAGAGGAAAGATGCAGAGTCCCCCCCGCCTGCAAAGCAGTAGAAGGTTTAAGATCCTCTGCAGTAACTTAAGAGACCTAGCGACTTGCAAGTGGGTCAAATCCTGTCCTAGACTCTTCCATAACAGAAGGTCGGAAGCTTTAACGAACTAGGATGCCCTACCAGTCCAAAATGATAAACTCGATAGCATGCTGAGAAACAATAAACGCTCATTGAAATACATATATCAAGACTCAACTCTTCCACAAATATGTTATGCTTTTAGAAGTAGGTTCATGAATGATTTTACATTTCTAACAGAAATAACATGGTCTCAATGATATACAGTCCATCCATCTATTTCATATCTACACCAATGTTGTTAAACTTGATATACTGCTTAAGATCTGGGGGAGAGTAAAAGATTGTAACTAGAGGATTGAACACTCACGGATTGAAAAATCCTACCAATATCCTTCTCGCAACAGAAATGAAACCTTAACTTTTCGTTCTCTCCAGCCGCCTACCTCCACCAGCTGCAGGACTGTGCCATCCTTCTTCTTTGATATTTCACTATGGTCGAGATCGCTAAGCTTGCGTAAAATCATGGGACTGCATGATCTTGCAATTTAAATTGCGATTTTAACAACATTGGTTGCAAGAATGCATTAAAACATAAACGTTCATTCAAATGGGATCTCAAATGTAATTGCGACGACAAATCTACAAGGAATTCATGAAAATAAGGATGAACATGACCTACTCCAAACCCAAAAACAAAAATATTCGAGAAACGTGATAACAATGACTCAACTAATTATAAACCCAACAAATTGACCACAAAGAAGACATGATTCACCAACCACTTCCTTCACCTAAAGGCTAAAGAAATGAGACTAAAACCACAAATCAAAATAAATTGTTCAAATCCCTAAATCTATTTTTTTGTGTACAAGAAATAATTACATATCCAACATAAAAATAAAAAACTGGGCATTTAAGAAAATCCTTGTCCCCAATCAGAATCAGATTAAAGTTACAAACTTGATTAGGTATGCTTTGAGCTTCGTTATGAATTTGAAATAAAAATAATAAAAAACACATGCAGATGAAATAACAACAAAAAATAAATTGAGAAAAAGTAAGTAACAAAGAAGCAAGAGGAACAGAATAGTCATGATACCCGATTCTTGCGAGGAGGAAGAACGAGCGAAATGAAATAAAAGTTTATTTGTTGTATATAGAGTGGGGAGGATCGGGTTCGGGAAAAATTATCTCAACCACACAGACTGGTTAGGAATCTAATTTGTACAGGTAAACGACCAAATTGGGTTTTTACTCTAGTTTTAAAATAATGTTTTAAATATTTAATTATGTTCTTCTATAAACAAAATGTATCCTCCACACGCAACCGCGGAGCCTGATCAACAAATGATTTTTCATTCCTACCAGTCAAGAAACGACCCCGTGACCAAATGGTAAAGAGGGATCCAAATGTACTCAAGTATCTACTACTTGTCTACTATATGTTGATTAAAGATTTAATTAATATGACCAATATTTAACATAAAACGCTCGAGTGAAGTATCAATTAATTATACCCGTTTGATCATTTAATTTTTTACTTTTATGATACTTAACTTAAAAGGCATACGACCCAAGAGAACTTGGATGAGATGGTAAGGATCTCTTCCAGCTTAACCTAAGGTCATGGGTTCAAATCCAACTTTGGGATTGCAATAGTGTTAAATCTCTTAGCTGTCACCCATTGCGGTCCTACTCGGCTCAAGTTATTAATCTAAGCATTTGCACACAAAGGATCCCGATTCAAGAAAAAAAAACTTAAAATGTATACAAACGCTAATTATGATCGAGTTTAATTGGTATACACTGATAGTGTAAAACTTTTTACACATGCATCCAATCAAATTACGCCACATATATATATTTGTGAATAGTATATTATAAGAGCTATCCTATAAAAGTGGCACTAGAAAGCGATTTGGTTGGATGCATGCGTAGGAAAGTTTTACACCGTCAATGCATACAAATTAACTCTATTAATGATTTATTCAAAAAATATATATTAATGATTTGTTGAGCATGTAACAAGTTTTAGAGTGTATCCTACACAACAAATTCACCACAAAGAAAACGTGATTCACCAACCACTTCCTTCACCTAGAGACTAAAATATCAAATCAAAAAAACAAAGATGCCACACACAAAATTTAACCCAAATTCCAATTTTTCTGAAGATTCTCACAGAAACATTCAACAATAGAAACCTCAATTATCCATCGAAGTGAAAATAAAAGAGAATAATATCGAAATCCCTAAATGTATTATTATGCTACCAATGAAATAATTACACATCCAATATAAAAATAGAAAAGTGGGTATTGAATAAAATCATGATACGAATTCGAGAGAAAGACCCAAAGAAAAGCATAGAAATGGAGAAAAATAAATAAATAACAGAAACAAAATGAATAGAATAGTGATAATACCTGATTCTTGGGAAGAGGGAGAAGAACGAGCGAATGGAATGAAATGAAATTTGGGGTGAGAGAAAATTGGGAACGAAAACATGGATCAAGTTTATTTTGCTGTATTTATAGTGGGAGAATTGGAATCGAGACAAATAATCCCAACCACACAGATTAGTCCTTATTTTTTAATGGGAAATTTTAATGACTGTGCAGGGCATTCTTTAATACCTTTAAATGGTAATTTTTTTTATAAAAGTATGTATTAATGGATTAGAAATTGAAATATTTGATTTTTTCATAAAATAATTTTTTCTTTTAGAATTCTTGTATAGTGTCCAAGAGTCACTCGTTAACAAGACTTTTTTTTTATAATTTGCACAAGTGTCTGTTCATAGTTAAAAATAAAAAATTATTTAAGTTTATTGAATAAATGACGTATTTAATTAATATTATAGATTAAATTAATTAATTATTCAATGAATTTAAAAGGTGAATTTCTTTTATAAGAGTCATAGGATCTATATTGTTTTTGTATGAGAGGATTCTAGTTTGTATATTTGTCTTAATTTTTTAAAGGATATTTGTTTTAGTTTTTTTAAAAACAAATTATTATTTTAATTCATTTGAGTATAAGTATCAACTTTTTAACTAGGGTAAAGTATATTTTTTTTCCTGGTAAAAAATTATGGTGAGGGGATGATGTTCTTGAAAAAATTAGGTTTAAAAAGTATTAACAAATAAATAATAGTACATTTACTTTCTATTAAGGGCATTAATAAGACTCAATTTGGGCAACAAAATACTAGTGGAGCTCAACATTTATGATAACTTAAGTGGAGTATGTCCTCGTGAGTTTAACTCAGTTGGTAAGTGCAATGCATAATATATGCAAGATCTGGGGTTTAAACCCCCACCACCACAAAAAAAAAAACTTAAACAGAGTATAAACAATGTCTTACGATTAATTTAGCGTACCAACAAATTTACATTGATGGGTTATGTGAATTGATCGGCTCGTCTTGCTTCTCAATCACCTTTATTATGTTGTATAAGTGTTTTTAATCCCAGATCACATTCATCCCCAAACCACCTTAACTTATTAATAGTTTTTAGTGTTAGTTATTCCTGCATCTCAACCATTAGTTATGCTTTCCCGTTTTGTACTCAGACGATGTGAGCGATTTCTCGTTCAACCCATGCTTTGTTTCTAGTTTCCATGTGCCTCATTCAAGTTTTTCTACGAAAAATCGTCTTCCCCTGCATCCACTACTTCTATATATCCTTTATTATAAAAGCTAGACTTTATGAGCTAGCATGTTTGCCCTAATCCCTTGCATTTTTCCCTCCTAAGCATATAATTATTGATAATCTATTTTCAAACTCCTCACTTTCTCTCTCATACAGAAACGTCATAATGACAATTGAAAACAGTGCTAATCATCCTCTTTTTCCCTCCCTAATACGTAATTAATGCTAATCAACTCAGTCAACCACTTCCTTATCTCAACCGTAGATCTCATAACCTTTCATGTATTAATGTTCCATGATTTGAGTCAACCACCCCCTACATCTCAGCCGTAGATCTCATAACCTTCCATGTATATTAACGAATGCATTCTCATTATCCTCTTCTGCCATCATTTTTACGTCAAAACAGTTTAGACTTAACAATGGAAAGTGATGCACAAACTCTCTTAGCCTTGCACTGCTTGAAGGGTACAAAAAGTATTAAACAATTAGTGATATTGGAGAGGATATTGGATTTTATTGGCTACACTTGCCAAGCTGGCATGTTAGCCCTAATTCATCCTCATTTTCCCTCCCTAACACGTAATTAATGTTAATCAATTCAATCAACTACTCCCTACATCTCAGCTGTAGATCTCATAACCTCATGTTCCTTTCATCTCAGCCGTATTAAATTGCCAATAATATCATTTAAATCTTTAACCATAGCTGTTTTGATATGATTAAACGCTATTAAAGCAAACAAATGATAATTAAATGATATTATTGGTTAGTTTTCCTTAAATGTATACAAGTTGACTTGCCTTTTATGTGTTTACATCATTATTGGCAGCCCATTTTTAGGCATGCCAGGCACACCAACATTTATGACATAGAGAGAATTGAAAGTCTGTTTTGATTTATGGCTGAAAGCATGCATCTCTATAGTCTTGAATTTTAGTTTAGCTTTCAAATCTCATAACAGCCCATTTTTTAGCATGTCAGGCGCACCAACATTTATGATATAGAGGGAATTGAAATAGTTTTTTTTTAGCAGAAATCATGCATCTCTATAGTCTTAAGTTTTAGTTTAGCTTTCAAATCTCATACACCACTAATATTGATATTAACTGTAGATATTTTCTCAATACAACACCTTGCATCTGATGAACACACAAATTGATTATTAATTTAGTTTTCAGTTAGTAGATGTGAAAAAAATTGAGCAAATCGGGTTGATGTTGAGTTTGTAAAATGGAACCACCAAAATTGCAATGGAACAAGGTTAATCATAACCAGGTTATCTCTTTCACCATCTGATGTTAAAATTCCTTTCGAATTTTGAAGAAGACAATTTCCAATATCTGTTTCATTTGTCATGACAATCAACAAGAGTCAAGGGCAATCACTTAAAAGTGTTGGAATTTATTTGTCGAGTCTTGTGTTCTCGCATGGTCAGTTGTACGTTGCAATCTCAAGAGTCACTTCAAAACAAGGATTGAAAATACTAATCGTTGATAGAGAGAATACTGATACGACCTCAAATGTTGTTTTTCACGAAGTTTTTCGTAATGTATCTTGATGATTAAAGTTCAAACCTTTTTTTTATGCATGCTACCATTTCATTTTGTTGCTATTGTTGTCGTAGAAGGGAACACATTTTTAAATTTTGTTAAAACTTCTATTAACTATATATGTCTACATTGTTGCGACTTATTCGTTTAACTTCTTCTCGGTAGGACCCGTGCGGTAGCACGGGTCAAGAGTCTAGTTGTTTTTTAAGGGTGTCCTCAAGCGCTGAAATGTCATCTCAGCGCCACCCTCGAAGCCAAAATGGCAATATTTGATTGGATTACTCCATCATCGAGTTTTAGATCTAATGTCTTGTTATGATTTTTTTGTTTGTACTTTGCATGTCTTATTTTACTTGAAGTTTTCACCTTGTATCTTTGCTAAATTGTTGAGAAAAACTTGTTTTATAGGTATTATATTTCGAGTAAGGGGATTATGGCGGCTTTTACCAAGTTCAGTATCCTCTTAATCTCGCAAATGTCTTGTCACAAAAAACCTAGTTTTCTTCTCCTTCATCCATCAAAGAGGGGTGATTTAGGGTCAATGTTTGACCCAAAATCACTCCTCTAACTCGTTTTATATTTTCCTTTTATTGAAATAAGTGATTTTCACATCTACTTTGTTTTTTTCTTTCGTGATTTCGTCGTCTTAGTGCGACTTTGTTTTGTTCGTCGTCTTTGTGCGACCTTGTTTGTCTTTCTTGTTTCGTTTAGGTATTTGTTCCATTCAGATTGTCAGATCAGCTTCGATTTAGTGCAGGCCAAATCAATGACTTTGGAGTCCTCAACGTTGCAGATCTAGAGACATGGGTATTCTGGAGGCTTAAATATAATCATATGTGTAGGCTTTAGTACTTTGCAATTTTATGCTATTAACATGGATGTTGTGAGTTTGTTCACAGATTCATCCTTAATGTTTTTAGCGAATTTTCATTGTATCGATGTACTCTATCAATTTGAATGAATGAATATCATTTATTTTGGTAAAAAAAAAAAAAAACTATATATGTTACTCTTAAACTCTAGCCATCTCTTATGGTGTCAAAACTGACCAGTAGAATTTCCTCTAGTTAATTCACTGTGCATTCATATTTTTCCTTAGGATAAAATAAAATTTGATGTATAAGACGTTCCTTTCTACAACTTGTGCTAAACACTCATGTAAGATAGTTTTAATTACATACATATTGATTCTACATGATTTTCAAGGAAAAAAATAGCATTTTTTAACTTCCATGTTTTGATACATGAAGGTGTGTATATGTTGGTAAGTAATATTGAGTACATGATAGTCTTACTTCTATAACTAACGTCAATGTTGTATATGAATTGATATTTATATGTTCTCAAAAAAAAAGAAAAGATTTTTTTCCCTTCATTCTCATGAATGTGTTGAAATGACATGCATAAAATGGAAAGAGAGAAAGTAAGAGATATACCAATGATGTGATAAAAAAGACACAGTACAAGACAGAACAACACAACACAAGGCAGAACTATCATGCCTCCAGTTTGTCTACCTGAAACAGTTTTATAAATTAAACACTGACAACTGAAGTTGTTCTGTCTTGTCCTTCATTTTTTAGCAAATCAAACGCACACCAGCTGCTTTTTAGTTCCTTGTTTGAAGAAAACTTTTGCACATCATTTCTAATTTATTAAAATCATTATTAGAACTCACATAATTTCTCAACGGGCTAGAGTTTATTGAAGACAGTGATGCTTAAAATAACTGTAACGTTTTAGAATTCATGTGTAAGGGTTCCCACAATTGACAGTGTAATAAATGAATAATTGCAAATTGATTAATGAATCAAAGATAAAATTGATTAATGTAATGTTTTAGATGAATAATTTGATATCAGCCCATAAAACTATAAACTCCTGGCCAACACTTCGGCTGTCTTCAAAAAGAATCTATAATAGTTTCAGAATAAATGTCACAGGGTGAGAATAGCCATCTCATTTTGTTCAGCCCCTTTTGAATCAAGCTAACAAAATCAGCATCACTTGTACTGGAAACAAATTTGTAGAAAGTAGTATTTTAACAGTTGCAGCAATGCTCACATAAACAAATACATGAAGATGAGTGTTAAAAAGATAAATCACAACTATCCTTTTTGCTGCAAAATTTATAGTTGCATCAAATTTTCCACCGTCGTCACAATTGATGCATACCACAAAATTCTCAACGCTTCGAGCCCAAGAGATGGCATTGGCCAAGGAACTGAGATCAGGTTTAGCAGCCTGCACCAAAAAAAAATCCAGCAGGACATGCATTAAGAATAACTAAAGAGCATACTAAGTACACCTTGTAATGAACCGCTTGATCAATAGCTATAACAAAAACAAATCCTTCAAAACCCTTATACAAAGCCTGGAAAACAACAAGGATTGAAGAAGGATCCAACCGATTAGTATTTCCAAAATTATACTGAGCAGTAACCACTACAATTCCCTGGTTTCCAACTACATAAAAAGTTGTGTGTGTATATAATTGATTCTAGTGACAAACTGGAAATTTGGGTTGAAGCTTTTCAAAATAATAGGGGCCATTTTTGTGTCATTGTTGAGGTCTCCAAGGCTGAATTTAATTGGAACACTCTGGTTTTACAATCACATGCATGAAATTTCGCTAGAGTTCTTAAACACCTATATGAATATGAAATGGATCATAAAGTGGTGTGGAATATAACCTGATGGCGTCAACTCAGTAAAACCATGAATCGGGTGGCTCAGGAGGCAGCGGAGGGTGTGCCACTTCATCACAGTTCCAATCTGGGGGTTTCGGCAAGAAACTTGCTCATATGACAGTGGCCAAAATCACCTTCACTAGGTGGAAGGATACTGGTTTTAAGTACGGGAGCATGTTGTTCAAGACTCAAGAGTTCTTTTGTTTTTGCTTTTGTGCTTGGCGCAATATGCTGTCAAAGCATCATATGAACGAAAGCAAAAACAAAAGAACAATGGGTCGGAAGAAGGTAAGTGAAGCTGCTCTTGGAAGGGGGTAATCATCGTAAACAGTTGCGGTTCACAATCACTCAAAAATTCCGGCTTGTCGATAAGCTTTGTTGTTCTTGCAGCTTGTAGATCCACCATATTCGTCGGAGTTACCGTTGCAGCCATGAAATTCTTCTCAAGGACTGAAGTGAGCTCATTAGAGGTGATGATTTCTTTCAAACCTGTTGTTGCAATTCCGATGTTGAACTCACTCGTTGGAGCCACTGCATCACCCATTAAATTCTCTGCACAAACAGATTCGTCGGTGACAAAGTGTTCCTCAGTTGATTTCATAGAGGGTTGAATTTCGTCTGAAATCAGGAGAGACTCACTCATCAGCTCTGATGCATCAATCTCCATTGAAGATTCTAAAGAATCGATCTCCTCTTGCAACAAGGTAATCATTTTTGCACAAGACTCTCAGATTTCCCGTGCATATTCAGCCATGCGCAAATTGTATTGTCGGTTTGATTCAGCCATGGAATGTATGGAGTTCAAAGAACTACCACCTGCTTCTTTGGAGAAATCTTTTGTTAGACACACACTAGCATCTCACTTCTAACTTATTAAAATGATTATTTGAACTCATAATTTCTCAACTGGCTAGAATTTATTGAAGACAGTGATTCTTAAAATAACAGTAACGTTTTAGAATTCATGCATAGAGAGGTTACTAATGGCGTGGATGTTGAAACTCCTGAGATTTCAATTTCTAATATACTCGACGCTCATTCAATTTCTGCAGCTTTTAAGATGGCAGAACTAGAGAACTTACTACAGCACAAAGACAAAAACTTGACGGCTAGCGAAGATGTCCAGATTCATATCAAGAATTGTTGTATTGTACGAGGATCGGACATTATGCAAAACCCGTAAAGATCCCACACAAAATTACACAAGTGTAGAATCAAAATGACAGAAAACATTGTAAGATTCTACCACGTTTCATTATTGCTAGATTTTGCTAAAAACTGCTAAAATCTGTGAATCCAAGCCTAATTGCAACTTCCAATATCAATAAGCAGAAAATAATGTACAGCTTGTGCCATGTCATATGCAAATGAAAATAGCAAGCTTGTGGTTTACCAAAGCCTGTCAATATGCAATCTCACCTATCTTGAAAGAGTAAGAACAGTTGGAAAAAAAATGCAACTAATCTTTGCAAGTGGATTTAAATCAAACGAAAACCACATCTGTCAAGCTTCTGTAAGACATAAGACATAGGGCCTGTTTGGATAAACAACTTGTTTGTAGCTTATAGCGCTTATGCATAAGCTTGCATAAGCTATTTTCATAGAAAAAGATAAAATAAAGTTTGATTTTTTTGTATATGCTATAAACCGTTTTTACAAGCTATATTGGAGAACTTAAGAAAATAAGTCGAAAAAAGATTGTGAAAATTGTCATAAGCTATTTTCATAAGTTTTCACAAACAGTCTCACAAAACTTATGTCAGTAGATAAGCTCAAATAAGACAATCCGAACATACCCATAATAGAGGAACAATTACTTCTAGATCTTTCAAATGAAAGTACTTGCCCTTGCCATCATGAATAAGCCATCACTATAATCTCTTTGAAATGCTAAAACACGATTCATTCATGTTGTCAATCAAATCAGATAATGTATGGCACTTTTCTAAGGACAAATGAGCAGCATTTATTTGTTTCTAAATATTTTTCCTCCATGTTGATACCATACTGTTAAAAATATTCACGACATTTGGTAATGGTTTTTAGTTTGCTTTGCAACTGGAACATGCTGAACATATATATTTGATTAAAATTTAAATCATCATTTTATTCCAGTGTATTATAGTATGAGATACACGTAAAAAGGATGTCTGACACTGTCTTAGCAGACACCGCAACAATAAAATTCTATCCTGCAAAATATGTGAAGTCTGTGTAAACACTCTGTGTGTCTATAATAGGATCACACACCTTGTATTTATAATGGCTTTACACATTGAATGCTTAATTAGTATGCTATGAAGCACGGATACGGACACGGACACCGGAGACGGGCACTACTAATAATTTTAGAAAATCACTTAATTCAATGTAATTATACGTGTCGGTGTCGTGTCGGACACGACACATGTCTGACACCGGGACACGCCTAATCGGAGGAGTGTCCGTGTTTCATAGTTAGTAAGCACTAGCCTAGGAAGTTGAATACTCTTAGGAGTAATCACAATCAAGCTAGGAAGTAGTATAATTAAAGGAATATCTAAAGATTCTTAACTTTAACATATCCAATAATAAAAGGAGCCATCAGTGACATTTGAACCAAAAATTAACACTAGAGGTTCATAATTTTATACAAAACAGTAACTTTAAATGCAGCTCAAAAACCAAATGGGATCAGGACAATTGATTTAACTGTCTAAATGTGAAGAATAAATGATGAACCAATCATTCCTATGCAACAAGCCTACATAGGTACAACTATGCAGGATTAAATAAAAATCAACTTGATGTTAAGAAAAATATAGAGAAAAAGGCACAAAAAATATCATTCTAACTTATAATAAGCTAAAATGGCAAAGAAATTAATAGATGTTAAAGTAAAAAAACAATCTCTACCAAAACCAGCAATGGCTCATATGAATTGAAGGCATAATATTGATCCAGATCATCTTTGCATGTTTTCATCTAACCTACTTCCTCAAGAAGAGAACAACTACAATATTTCCAGACACACACACACCACAAATTTCCATATGATCAAGTTCAATGATGAAAAAAACACAACAAGCTTAACTCAGTCCAATAACTAGTTATTACAGTCACTCAAACAGAAGAACTTTTCAAACAATTTCATGTTCTACAGTACAGATATTTGATTCAGACAGTGTTGCGGTGAACATAACTAAATGCAGGATGCATTCTAAAACCTATGTAATAATGATACTTCAGAACGAACGTGTGTCAAATGTCCAACATGTGTTGGTCTCCGACACAACCGACTCCAAAGCATTTGATTATTTTCAATCACTTAAATTTTCATTCAAATTTATATTGTTGTATATATGTTAGTGTTAGTCTTAGTGTCATGTCATTTGACTAAGTTTGTGTTTCATATCATAGTCTAAAATTCATCAACACCAATATCATTATATAATAACATTGTCAAATTATAAACAAACGAAATGAAATATACATACACAAATAAATTCTATAATATTTGGAAAATGTAACCACAAATCATGAAGAAGATTTTCTAGTTCTCATAAGAATACTAGTCATTCTAACTCCAATCAAAGTAACATTACTAGAACGAACAAATCTAGAATTCCTAAACAATCTAACAACCTCTCTCACCTCATTAGCACCACACTCCGCAACAAGAACAAAACAAACACCACCACCCCTAACAACCCTCTCCATCTCAGCTGCAAATCTCCTCGGAAACAACGCCTCATCAAATCTCGCAGTAAAAGCAAAATCAAACGCCCCGTCAAAGTAAGGCAAATTATGCGGATCAGCACGGCTAACAAGAGGCGGAGACTCTAACAACTCAATGCCAGTGACATCCTCAACGCCAAGACGCTGCAACGCAGACACTTCATGACCCGCACCAGCGGAAATGCAGAGGATTTTGGTATTGTTAGGCAGAAGACCAATATCGCGAATCGAGAGGAAAATAAGGGAGAATGAGCGGCGTTTGTTGTTCCAGTCGCGTGAGGACCAGAGACGATTGTTTTTCTTGTCGGAGGGGAGGTTGGGACGGGTGGAGGTGAAGTCGCACGTCGATTTAGGGAAGCGGAGGTGGGGTTTTAACGGCGCTTCGGGTGGAACACATGTATCCGGGGTTATAAGGAATAGAGATATGAGTGTTAATGAAGCTATGGCTATAGAGGCTATGGAAAGTTTTCTAAGGAATGTGTCAATTTCTTTGTCCATTGTGAAAAGTTTCTGAAGCTGGGTTTGATGGTTTGTGTATCTATTCATAATCTATCCACATTTCTCTTCTCTTCTTCCACATTCCACTCTTATATATATGATTTGTTGAGTTTTACACTGACAGTGTATTCACCAGCCACTTTCTTCACCTAAACAACAAATAAGCTATAATCTTAAAACTTTTATACAAAATCACTCAGCAATTGAAACCAAAATTATCCTGCGAATTGAAAATACAAGAGAATAATCTTAAAATCCCAAAATGAAATAATTACATATCACAAGAGGAATGAAATACCTGATTCGTGGGAAAAGGAGGAAGAACGAGTGAAATGAAATAAAGGTTGGCGTTAATGTGAGAGAAAATTTGGAAAGAAAATTGGATCACACGTCTTATCTTATACAGTGGTGCGAATTACACAAGTACGAACTGCACATAATAAAAGGTGGGTTGTGTTAATGAATAGATTTTGTGTTAAAAGAATTAGAGATTAATTTTTAGAGATTTTAAAAAAATTTGAAGTTTTTTTTTGTTTGTTTACTACCCATAAAATTCTATTTTTTTAAAGAAAATAAGTTTTAACATGTGCATTATCTCCTTTTTTAAAATTTTTTTTTTTTTGAGAAAAGTTAATCCTAATAGTTTTCTATTTTAAGGTCAAAATATTTTTTTTGATAAAATGATTTTTCTAAAAATCCTAAACAAACACTTCAAAATAAAATAAATAGATTTTGTTTGGAAAAAATCCAAAACAAATGCACCCATAATCAGTTCGTTGCTTTTTTTTCCCGGCCATCGTACCAAACAACTTTTCCCTATCTTATATGTATAGTTAGTTACTTAAATAATTTTTTTCCCCAAATATACAACAAATTTTGATTTTAATCCTTAAAATATTTTAATTCTCACAAAAAAATTCTTTTTTTTTTGCTCTTTAATGGATATAATTTTGATATTTTTTTTATATTTCTTTAACATAATAAAATAGACATAAAAAGGTTGAACATAATAGATAAATATAACATAGACACGTCTTAAACATAAAAGAGTGATAATTTGACATTAATGTAAACATAAATTGGCCACCAAAGAAATATTGTATCAGGACTATTTTGGAAGTGTTTGTTTTTGTTTCTTTGTATGTTTTTTGTATTCCTTATTTTGCTTAAAGTTTTCACCTTGTATCTTTGTTGTATTGTTTGAAAAGAGTTTGTTCCATAGGTACTATATCTTGATTAAGGGGCATATGATGGTTATCATTAAGTTTAATATTCTCTCAACCTCACAGATCTCTTGTCAATATGTGATAAAATTGGTCAACTCAAAGATCATTTATAGTCGATTTGAGCGAACACTTGCAAATATCTTTTTATTGTAGTTGGATGAAATCGAAGGTTGTAGATTTCGAATTATATTGATCATTTACCATATGTGAAAGAATTTATATTGGTTATTAAGATTTCAATTTTAGTTAGTTCAATATGTATCTTTTAGTGAGTATCTAACTATTTTAATCACTTGTACCGAATTTAAAATATTGATAAAGAATGTCCTGATCTATGATGATTTTGATTGTATTGTTGTTATTTTAGTGGTTGAAAAAAATGAAGTTATTTTTTTTTTTGGAAAAAAGTCATATGTTATCATTTTGAAAATAAGAGAAATATTATAATTTTGTTATATATTATAATTTTTTTTCATAAATATAAAACAGAACTAAAACTCAAATAGGAGGTTGTTTAACTCAACTGGTTTGAATTAACAACTAATTAGTAACATTTGCTATTTAAAAAAAAAAACTAAAACTCACATGAAGACAACCCATTGATACAATGAACCATCATGTAACAACACTAGAGGAGTTTAGTTTCTACTACAAAACTAGAGGAGTTGTTTGTGTCGTTTAAAGAAACCTTAATAGATGTCGGTGTTATTTGCCCTATAATTAATATTAATTTTTTGAAAACTTATTATCCAATCCAATGATCGACTAATTCAAGTGATTCAATTATACAATCCACTTGTGAGTAGCACATTTAAAATCAGAACAAGATTCTATATGGAATAACACACCAAATTTATATTAATTATACTTATATGATATAATAAAGAGGCTTAGAATAGGAGTTGACGCATACACGCAAGCGCGTGAATTCAATTCTCACTCTTAGTGTAAGGAATCTCGTTGGCGAGTTTGTCTCAATCTTGTGATCTTTGGGGTCCACCTCGCCTAAATTTTCTAAGGTACAAAAAGGATGTATGGACAATTTCGTCATACTAAATTTAGTATATTCATTCAATTCAATACGCACAAACTAACTCCCGAGAATGCAGCCCACATGAACAGAACAACACCCTTCAACATTTGTGTGTAACTCCAACTCTAACACCTTACACCTCTCCTTTCCCTATTCAATATCATTCCTTTTTAGGTTAAAACCAACATTGTAAAAATGGAAGCTACTAAAACACTAGTTATTTATGTACATTACCATGAAGGTTGTTATAGAGAATTTAACAGGAACACTATTCTATGTACAAGTGGGGAATGATGCCACGGTTGAAGATCTAAAAAGAGAAATTGAGGCCCAGCTAAAACTCCCTTGTGACCGTCTGATTCTCATTCTTGATGCTGATTGTTGCCCTCTTATGACCAAAGATGAAGAAAAGGAATCTCTTGTTGATATTGGAATCCAAGATGGGTCGCATATTTACCTTTTCTTTAATCCTATTGATGATGAGTCTACAAAACATTGTGTGTTTACTCTGCCTGATTTTCTTCTTGGTTAGAAATGCCATCGTGCGTCGAACCATGATCTATGGTTAATGTATGGTGTTACAGTTGTAGAGACCATTAGATTTAAAAGAAGAGTTTTTCTTTCCTTGAAACCAACCCTATTGCTCCATCGAGGATATAATTTCGCAACCCCTTCCATTTCTTCTTTCTAATTTTTCTATAGATCGTAGGCTTAAATTGTTGTCTTTTATATTCATCATGTATTTTTTTTTGTTCTCCAATTGTACTGTGTTTTTATAGTTTAAATAGTTTTTCAACTTTTCATAGTGATTTTTTTATATACATTATTTCCTTTTTGTATTGGAATTCATGGTTGGTGTGGCAATATGTATGTATTGGATTAAAAACCTTGAGATTCCCACAAAATTATGTCCTTGAAGTTAACCTCTTATGTTCTTAAATTTAGAAGATTGATGTACAATCTAGCAGCTAAAATCAGTAATCTTCCTTCTTCAAAACTAGAGTAATCTTCATTCTGAAAACCAACTTCTAAAAATGCAAGGGTAAAAAAACCTTATCAAATGCAAGTGGGTACGTATTTGCCAATTTGAGAAATAGTTGTGGTTAGAAATCTATATTGGGAATTTGCAAAATATAGTACACTGTTTTATTGGTTTATTTTTTTATTTTTACGGAAAGATATCTATGACATTTCATTTGTAAATATTAGGTACAGTACAATCAAGAATATGGTAGTGCTTTGTTTAGAAAAGTTAATAGTGACAATTTAAATGGACTAATTTATCTTTTCCAAAAACAAAAAAGAAAGTTAACAGTGATTGTTCGAAGCGGTTTAGGGAAGTGAAGTGATCCAACTCATACTTGCCATTTGCAATGAAGTCTGGAAAGTGAGAAACAACAGATGCTTTGAAGGAAAACACATGTCTAGTGCCTCGGCCTGCAGCTCCAGTGCTGTAAAGTCAGTTTTTAATTTCATCGAATTTATGCCATCATACTTAGTTAGTTAGACTATAATTAGAGCACTCACGGAATTTGAGTGCCGCCACCATACTTTGAATCCATCGTTTAGTCACAATTCAAGCACTCACCGAATTTCTGATTCACATACGTTTCCAATTGGATTTGGTGTTTTTGCAATCTGGTGATAGAGAGACATCTCTCTCACACCATGGCATCCACCAGGCCATGGTCCTGTATGGTGTCTTACGGTTATGAGAAGAATGTACCAGCACTTTTCATCAAAATCGCTAGAAAATGATATCCCTTGAAAGAGGATTTCTGAATTTACCTTTGCTTCACACAACGAATATGAGATAAGAAGTTAATCCATGTCAATCACATAAAAAAATTCTCCAATAAAAAGGAACTTTATAGATAAGAGTGAGTCAAAGAAAGTCGATGTATTTTTGAGCCAAATTCATCAATTTTGTTTGACTTACTTTTACTTATGTTTTGTGATAGAGGGAGTAGTTCACTCGAGCGAAGTAGAATTTTCCATAATTTTATATAAAATAATGGTTGCTTAATTTTTGTTTTTGTTTTTTAAACGTTTGAATTATTAAGAGTCCCACATCGGATAGGAGATGGTCTGACAATGTATTTATAAGTGGGGCAATCTCACCTCACAAGCCCCACATCGGATAGTAGATGACCTAACAATATGTTTATAAGTGGGGGCAATCCTCACCCGGTTCTGTGGGATTGTATTAGGTCCAATCACGATTTAAGAGAAATAAAATGAGGATAAATTTCTTAAGGATTATACACTGATCTACTTTTTTTTTTTTTTACGTAGTGATGCATATTATATATAAAGGGAATACATAGTTTTAAGTGGAGCTTTTTCACTTCAAATTATGCCCTTAAATTTACCTATAAAAATGTTATATTTATTAGTGTTATTGTAAAAAATAAGTATAGTTTATTACAATATAAAAGTGCAAAATATTTCTACCTATAGTTTTAATCATAACCAAAATCAAAATTCCATACGAATTATTGTTCATAATTTACACTAATAAACAGACATGGACACACTAGTGCAAATTAGGGATACAAAACCTGTTTTGTTGAGATTTAAGACCTGTTTTTTGCCGGGGTTATATCATTGGGTGTTGTAAGTTTGAGATACGACACCTGTTTTTTATTGGGTATAAAAACAACATATAGTACCTATTTTTTCTAATAAACTGGTGTGATATATGTATTTGAAACCCCACTTTTACACTAAAATAGGTGTAAAACCGCACATATAACACCTGTTTGAATACAAAATTAGGTGTGATAACAAACATATAACACCCATTTTATCAAAAAACAGGTGTGAGAAAGCTAGTAGCAAATTAAAAAAAAA